>JAESFZ010000159.1_pt1 | contig 109176 bp, 93 predicted proteins | sample 9269561 | NCBI WGS metagenome assembly JAESFZ01 (sample SAMN14515552, study PRJNA621657) | algae metagenome | isolation source: Tildeniella nuda ZEHNDER 1965/U140 and co-occurring heterotrophs from wet... | place: Switzerland: Stansstaad, Zurih | collected 1965-01-01 | reverse complement strand
CTTGGTCAACTTGCTGGCAGGCTTAATCGCCTATACCTACCAGGAGAAAAAGCCCTCCTTGGATTTAGAGTGCAAAGACTTGCCAGCATTGCCTCCGGCTATCTTTTGACCTCGTCGAACTGACGTTAGTTTAAGCGCGATCGCCTATGCAGCGCCAACTCTATTGTTCACTGCCAGCCGTGTACCAGCTAGTTCAGTAAATCTCATAGCGAAACGCTGCTTTCTCTGCCACCAATGTTAGGTGCTTGGAACTAGCGCGAGTGGGGGCATAAACGCCTTTCTCCCATTCACTTACCGTTTGTTGACGGACTCCTAATTCTTTCGCCATGTCTGCTTGACTCAGCCCCATGTGCAACCGCAAGGCACGAATCAACTCACTGTTCCACTGCAAAGTATCGTCGATGCACTGCACTTTGTAGACTTGTGGTGGTTTGGTAAATGTTACCTGTTCACTATCCAGGTCGATCGCGTCCACTAAATACCCTGCCGACATCCAGGCAACCGCTTGCAGCGCGCCTTTACTGCGATTGCTCCACCAACCGCGTTTGATGCGAGCAGAAGGGGGAAGCGCTCCGCCAAGCAATGCCTCAATTTCAGCAAAGGTCAAGGTGATGTGCGTTTGATCGCTCTGACGCAATGCGTCTAACAATGGCTGATATTTACTTCCACCTTGTTTGCCACCGTGACTAGACATTTTACACGCCAACGTGTTACTATTGAGGGCTTGATCAAAAGCGATCGCCCCATTATAGATGCCTTCAAAGTAGCGCCGACCAAATTTTGACGCTCAATCCCAGTCACTTCACCCGGTTGATGCTGCGATCGCGCAGATAACAGAGGTTCCCGCGTAGTTCAGAGTCGCTTCTTCGCAAAGCCTAAAGCCTTTATTGCTTCAGCTTGAACTCATCAAACTTGACCACAGCAGACTTTGGGTCGCGCGTATCAAACCGATAGCTGCTGATAGTGCCTGTGCCTGTATCAAAAATGCTAAAGGCAGTGATGTCATTGCTGGCGATGTAGGGCATGGGCTGTTTTTTAGCATCAAGGAGAGGGGCGATCGTGGGCACGATCGGTTCTAACCCATTGGGATTGCCCGTCGCGGCGTAGTGTTCCTTGTAGCCTGTTGGGACATTACGCTTGAGGTCGCCCACAAAAGCGCCGTAGGAATTGCCCACATTTGAGGTTTCTAAAAAGTGCGTTCCGCTGGGACTCATGAACCGATTCCACAGATGCGAATGCCCGTAAAACACCAGTTGCACACCCGCTTTTTCTAATAGCGGCACCACATCTCGAATGATGTAGTCATCTTTGATCGGGTACTCGTAACGAACCGTGGTGAAACGTATTAACTGTGGTTCACTACTTTCTGGAGGAGGACAGGACTGATTATTAGGACACATCCACGCTTGGATTTGCCGTCCCTCAAGATTTTGCTGATCAACCACTAGCACCGGACGAGTGTAAGCAGGAACGATGTTTTCACCTAAAGAGTGGGGTGGATGATGGAACATGACCAGCTTATATTTGGCTCGTTTAAACTCTGGGCTACTGAGTTCTTGTGCTAACCAATTGTATTGAGGGCTGTTTTTGGCGATCGGTTCAAAAAGATGCTGTCCCCAGCCCCAGCTGTTTAGATCTTGTGCGTTCTCAATATCCTGTTCCCGTTCTCGATACTTCCCTCTAGCATCTGCTGCAAGACTGGGAGTACGCCAAACGTTGGTGATGTAGAGTACGACCAGACGCACATCGCCAAAAGTCACGGCATAATACCGCTTTCCACCTTGGGGACTTTGTGGCAACGTAAAAATCTCTTCATACGTGTCTGTGTTGAACGAGTGTTCTTTCACCCATGCTTTAAGAATTGCTGGATTTGCCGGATTCTCTACTGGTTTACCACTGTTGAGAACTGAAGTATAAAAGGATGCTTCTCCAATTTCATACGGTACTGTATTGTTGAACTGCTCGCCCAACGAGTCAGTGGTGGAGAAGCGTCCCATGACTTCGTGGTTGCCGATCGCGGTATACATCGGCGCATGTTGAATGATGGCTCCCCCTTTGTAGCGAGTCTTGATGCCGTTTTTCTCTAGCTCGTAGCAGGCGCGACCTTGCAGACCTGGAAAGAGCGAACCACCACAGGCATCGTCAAACCATTCGGAGGCGCGATCGGCAACGTTGATCAAATCCCCGGCAAAGAGGACGAGATCGACCTGCCCGATCGTCTCCACCACTTTTTGCAAGTTAGCTGCCACCATCGGCTTGATTTGGTGGTCGGAGGTCAGCAGAATTTTGAGGGGCTTTCCGGGTACTGGTTTCGCCGTTAAGGTATAAGTCTCGCTATTCACAGCTACGCCCTCTTCACGCACGCTGGTCACTCGGTAAGGCACACGTCGATCGGGCTTTAACCCTGTGACTTCCGCCTCATGTCGCCAGATGGGACGCACAGTCACTCCAGAGTATTTCGTGGCGCGTTGAGACTCGGCATCTTCGCGGGTGCGGCTTAGCTGAGTCGTGGTTGCGGTTGCGGTGCGGGTCAATGCATCCCCATATGCCACCGTGTGTTTTGTGCCTGCGAATTCGGTGAACCACACAACGCGGACAGAAGATTCTGATGGCAATTGCAGAAATGGCTCCGTCAGAAGGATCGGTTTGGCAGACATTGCAGGCGTGAGAGTGGAGTAAACAAGACTGAGTATGACCAATAGCACAGCCATCAGCAGCATACGATGAGTCAGGCGTTTCAGCATGGATACCTGGACGACATCAGGGCAAGTTGCGGTTTACTCAAACCATCATAGCTGGGTCATGGCAGCGACCAGGTTAAGGGAGCGATCGTTGGGTTGATGGCAGCGGGGAACAGAGTATAGCGCTGGCTTATCTCACCGCAACAAAGAAGGCTTTAGCCTCACTCAAAAAGCCATAGGTAGCGCCAACGTCTAAGGTGTGTCGTCGTCATGCCAGGGTTCAACCCCCGCTGTTTAAACTAGGTCGTCGAGTCCTGGATATAGGTCGTCGAGTCTTTGATATAGGTCGTCGAGTCTTTGATATAGGTCGTCGAGTCTTTGATATAGGTCGTCGAGTCTTTGATATAGGTCGTCGAGTCTTTGATATAGGTCGTCGAGTCTTTGATATAGCTTCAGTGCGTCCCTGTGGTCGATCGTCTAGGCTTGGCGATGAGTCAGAGAGTCTTTGTGATAGGTTGTCCGGGCTTGGCGATGAGTCGGCGCGTCTTGGATATAGCTCAGGGAGTCTCTGTAATGAGTCGTTGTCTATTTGAGCTGTCTATTTGAGATTGAAATTAAGGGTGGGCACTGCCCTGCTACTTAACAATCGTAACTAACCATCTTCAGGTAAACGGCTAGCTGTAGTGATTTCAGGCAGTTTGGGCATACTGAAACCATCTTTTCCTGCGTCGCTATGAAAATCCAAGATCTGCTCAAGCGCCTCATTAATTGGTTCTTGGGCAAAGCACAACCGAAGCTGGAAACGTTAGAAGAGGAGGTGATTCACGGGGAAGGGGTGAGTATTATACGCTACCAGCGGCGAACCCATCGTGCGTATCGTACCTGGAGAGCCGCTTACAAAGAGCTTGACTATGACCTCATCTTTGGGTGGGATACGCTTGCCTACTTGCCGGATGTGCCTGTTGTGCATAAGCGCGATCGCCTGAGTACGCATTTGGTCAGCATTTACAGGCAAGGCTTGCACGCCCGCTACAACCCAGTACGGCGGTGCCACGAACCCGATATCACTGTGCTGGTCAGCGATGAAGTCTGTCTGGAGGCAGCGTTTATGAGTGAGACGGTGAGACGCTGGCGGGATACAACGAGAACCAGCGATAAGCCGATTCAGACAGACGAGGATTTGTATAACCGCATCATTGATGAGGTAGCACGTTACGCAATTCGCCATCCTCCTGCTGAAGTGGAGCCAGCCCAAATTAATTGGAGCGAAGTGGTACAGCAAACGACCAGGGTTTTTCTGGGCAAAGGGCATCCAGTTTTTCCTGTAGCAAACGAGATGCCTGACTCAATCGATCGCGGCGTTGTCGCTGCAAAACGCGAGGCATGAGCGATCGCTGGCGAATCATGCCAGTTCTATAAAATCGCCCTGCTGCTTCGTTTTTGCTGCTTCGTTTTTGCTGCTGACCGCTGACCGCCAGCCGAAGCTTGCCTGTGTAGCCACAATTTGTGAAATGGTATAACCAATATCAATCTGCGTTTCTAGCTAAATTTTGCGACGAGCTTTAACAAAAATTGAGTGGTTGGATTGAGAAAGGCTTGACGGTAATAAGTATCAGCCGCTTTTTTAATTGCTTCTGCCTGGGTTGGATACGGATGAATCACTTTCGAGAGCGCTTTAAGTCCCTTTTTGGTGACGATTGCCAGCGTCACTTCGCTGATCATTTCGCCTGCATGACGCGCCACGATCGTCGCTCCAAGAATTTGATCTGAGCCACGTCGCAGCAGAATTTTAATGAATCCATCTGTTTCTCCGTCGGTGAGCGCACGATCGACCTCTGAGAAAGGAATGTGGATTGTGTCAGTGTCTAAGCCTTTGGCTTGCGCGTCTGCTTCGTAGAGTCCAACATGGGCAATTTCAGGATCGGTGTAGGTTACCCACGGCATCACCAGGCTGCTGAGTTTGTTGCGTCCCAAGCCAAACGGAGCGAAGAGAGCATTCTGAATGACCAGACGAGCCGCTGCATCGGCTGCGTGGGTAAATTTCCACTGCATACAGATGTCGCCAGCGGCAAAGATGCGAGGGTTGGTTGTTTGCAGGTAGTCATTCACGACTACGCCATGATGGGCATCATGTTTGACACCGACTGCGTCTAAGTTGAGTCCATCGACGTTGGGCGATCGTCCCGCGCCAATGAGAATTTCGTCTACTACTACCGTTTTGGTTTCGCCCTGCTGCTGATAGTAAATCACCTTGCCCGCATCTGTTTTTTCGACCCGTTCGATCGTGCTACCCAAAACGAGGTGTAGTCCTTCCTGGAGAAAGCGTTGCTGTATCAGTTCGGCAGCATCAGGATCTTCGCGATCGAGCAAATGATCATTCTTGTGCAGCAAGGTTACTTCACTGCCGAGGCGATGGAATGCCTGTGCCAGTTCACAACCGATCGGTCCGCCACCAATAACGGCTAAGCGGGCTGGGCGATCGGTGAGCGAGAAGACTGTTTCATTCGTCAGAAATCCAGCGTCTGCAAGTCCAGGAATCTTGGGATGAGAGGCACGAGCACCTGTTGCGATGACTGCTTTCTTGAAGCGCAAGTGGCTACCGTTCACTTCAACTGTGTTTCCATCAAGGAATGTCGCCTTACCCAGAAACACGTCAATGCCCTGGCTACTAAACTCTTTTGCGGAGTCGTGATGGCTGATTTCGGCTCGAACCCGTCGCATCCGCTGCATCACCGCTGCAAAATCAACGTCTACCGACTCTGGTGGATGAATGCCAAACGGTGCAGCATTCCGTATTGTGGCAGCGACCCGTGAGGACTGAATCACCGTTTTGGAGGGCACACAGCCTAATGTGAGGCAATCGCCACCCATCAGGCTTTTTTCAATCAGGGCAATCTTCAACCCCAGCTTTAGCCCTGCTGCCCCGGCTGCAACCACCAATCCTGCTGTCCCCGCACCGATCACCACTAGGTCATAGAGCGCAGCAGGTTCAGGATTCACCCAATCTGGTGGATGCACCTGAGCTAGCAGTTCCTGGTTGTACTCATTCAGTGGTTGGACAGCAGGTTCGTCGTGGATGAAAGGGAGCATGAGGAGTGAGGATGAAAGGGGTATGGGATATGGGGTGCAGAGAGAGCAGGGGAAGCGGAGGGAGCAGGGGAGGCGGGGGACTTTTGAGCAATCAGCGGTCAGCTTTTTACCCTTTAGCCTCAGAAACCGGGTTTCTGATCATTAACAATCAATTGAAACGTATCGTCGCTTAAGAAACCCGGTTTCTACTCATGGCTAGCGAATGTCTTCGTAGAAGCGCTTAAGTGTTGTGGCGGACGCGCCGATGCCCCAAAGAAACCCAATGTAAAGATAAATCGCCGTTGCTTTGAGCGTCCCCCATTTTGCCACGCGGCGATCGGACGACTGTACGACTCGATTCACCTGGCGGATGCGCCCATAGGGTAGCAGTTTCAGGCACAAGTCCGCTTCTTCCATAATGGGGAGTGCTGGATCGAAGCCACCACACGCCCAAAAATCACCGCGACGGCAGAACATGACTTGATCGCCAAACAGCAGCCGTAACCCTTTGAAAAAGAAACGGTAGGGACGGAACAGCAAAGGCGCGTAGTAGGTTTTCAAGTAGTTGTGTAAGGACACGCCCCAGCGAGTGGTTTCGGTGCCTGTCATGAGTGAGATGAAACCACCACAGGCGATCGCGGGATTCCCCAACGTCCTTGCAATCACTGTCACCAAATCATCGGGCACCAATGTATCCGCATGAAGAAAGCAAAGAATCTCTCCAGTAGCTACTTCCGCACCCCGATTCATTTGAACCGATCGTCCTGCCTGTTCGGATGTGATAACCAGGAATGCAGCGGTTTTGGCGATCGACACTGTTTGATCCTGACTGCCACCATCCACCACCAAAATTTCCCACGCAGGCGGATCGAGTACGCTCAGGCAGCGCAATGTCCTTCCTAGTGAAGTTGCCTCATTTAGGGTGGGAATGATGATGGAAACTCGAGGCATGGGAAAACCAAATTAACCAAAAGGAAACGTCCATGTCCAAAGTTCGTAGTAGATCCATGCCTCTGGTAACGATAAAGCTACTGTACTTCCTAAAATCACCCACCATCGTAAACGTGGTACGGCGAAAAAGGCAGTAGCGCTAACAAAAAGAGACTTGAATGTACCGATGGGTATACCTATTGATAAGAAAAATAATATCGTCTTAAGAGAAAGAAGCTGAGGTAAATAAAGGTTGGGCTTTGCAAACCAAAGAACTAAAAAATGAGTAATTACTGAACTAGGAATACACAAGATTAAAAAGACTTTAAAGACCTTTGATCCGTTCATGTTTGAGAACATAGAATTGGCATTCCTAAAGATCTGCAAAAGCTCTAGCAAGCAAGTGTACAGATTCTCAGATCCCCGACTTCTTGAAGAAGTCGGGGATCTTTGTCCTTGGTCACACGATCGCCCCACTACACGAACTACCCGCACCAGCCGTACAGCCAAAGCAATGATGTCCGGTGACAATCTCTCGTTTAGCTAGAAACGTTGGATTAAAGTCGCGGATGTGAGATCGCTGACCATCCGGTTGTTGTACATCTAAGTCCAGCATTTGATTAAAATCGCAGTCGAAAAGGCGACCGTCCCAGGAAATCGACAGCGTGTTGCGACACATCAAACCCGCGATCGTACCCGGATTAAACGCATTCACAAGACGTTCCATATACGCTTGCAGATTGCCTGAAGTCTCTAACCATTCCAGGTAGCGAGAGATCGGCATATTATTGAGGGCAATGAGGCGATCGAAGGTAATTCCATAATTTTCCTGCAACCCATTTTTCCATTCTTTCTCAATGCAAGGGTTGTTTTTGGCGAGGCACGTACCCAACGGATTCGTCACTAAGACCAATTGACGTTGAGAATCGCCCTTTCCATAGCCTGCTGCATTCAACCGTTGTAGAGCTTGAATGGATTTCTCAAACGTACCATCGCCGCGTTGGGTATCAGTTCCTTGTTGCTGATAGTGGGGCAGCGAACAGACTATCTCTACGCCCCGTTCAGCCAGCCATTCAGGGAGATCCTGCATTCGTGGTAGCAAGAGAACGGTTAAATTGCAGCGATCGATCACATGCTTGCCCCGCGCCACACATTGATCCACCAGATAGCGAAAATGAGGATTCATTTCAGGCGCACCACCTGTGAGATCGACCGTATGGGCTTCTGTCTGATCTAATGCTTGCAGGCAGGACTCGATCGTCGATCGATCCATATTTTCAGCCGTGCGCGTGGGACCTGCATCCACATGGCAATGGCTGCACGTCATATTGCACAGCTTGCCGAGGTTGATTTGAAAAATCTCCAGTTTGCCGGGTTGTAGGATTTGCCACTGGTGCGCTGCCAGCGTTTGAGCAAAATCGCCCTGCTGCGGCGTTTGGGACAAATCCACGGCTGCCAGATCTGCAAGCTGTTGTTGTGGATCAGCGAGGCGCGATCGACCATACAGCAATGCCGTTGTCGCTTTGGATGGCGCTGACGGCTTCCGTTCGAGGTTCTTCTCAATGCTTACCGTCAAGTCTTGTACCGTTTCAGACATTAAAAATCCTTTGCAGTCTGCCTGTGGTCTTCTATTAAAAGCTTATCGTTTACAAATGGTTGCTGACTGCTTCACGTTGAAACCACTTTTGGAGTTGCCGGATGGAACTTGAACGCTATGAAAAATGGGAACCCGTAGAAGGGATTACAAACCCTGTGCATTGTGCTCGGATCAACGAAGGTGAACAAGGGCTATCCATAACACTCATTTTCTCTAAGACGGTTGATGGGCTTCATGCAAAACTCCGAATAAATTTCGTCGGTCGCACGCCAGCCTACACTGTTCATGAGGAATTTGTTCATCCCTGGAATGTGGCTTTCGTTGAGCCGATCCCGAAGCTTGAAGGAAAGTGGGTGGGATGGACTTTTCCACTCCTCATTGTCAAGCATTCTACATGGTTAAAATCCTTCTCAGAGAGTCAAATAGTAGGTTACGCGGATAGTATTCACTATCGACTCATGACGTTAGACAAAATTGTTGACGTTCTCTATGACGGAGTACCTGAAGCATCCTGGGTGCAACAGGCTAACTCTACAGCACAGAACTAGGTGTGATGGTTCGCTCCCAAACGGGTAAATCGTCGGGTCGATCGACATCCGTAAGCGCTGGCAAAGTGGCGAGAGACAGATTCAAATTGCTGGCAATGTCTACCGTTTGCTGAAACACGCGATCGGTGCTCCAGGCGATCGTCTTAAACAACTCAGGCACCGATCGTCTCAGCCCAATGAGGTAATAGCCACCATCCGTTGCAGGTCCTAACACCAAATCAGTTTGCTGTAGTGCCTGAAATGCCTCTGTCAGCAGCACGTCCGTCAACTCTGGACAATCCGTGCCAATGATGATCGCTGCCTTCACACCATTATCAAACGCGGTTTGGAATGCCTGTGCCATGCGATCGCCCAGATCCCCCTCAGGCTGTGGCTGATAGCTGAGATCAGAACCTAACCAGGTTTGCATTTGGATGCGATCGCCCCCCGCAAACCAGATTTCAACCGTTAACGATAGACTTTGCTGCAATCGTTTAACTTGAGCCAGCGTATATTCAGTCATCTGACGATGGAGTTCTGCGGCTGCTTCAGCTCCCAAAGCGGGAATCAGTCGCGTTTTTGCTTTTCCAGCTTCTGGGTAGCGCGTAAAAATAATGAGGCGATCGCTCACGGGTTATCTGTAATCCTTACTGTAGTGAGCATACTCTGAACGCTGGAGCCGAGCAGCCCTATGGAAACCAACGTCCGTAAGCAATACAACCAAATGGCAGCGTTGTACGATCGCGTTTGGAGTCGTTACGTCGCTAAAACTCTGGCGTTTCTCAAAGACTGGGCGCAGCTTAGCCCAACCAGCACTGTTCTTGATGTCGCTTGCGGCACAGGAACGTTTGAGCGCCTGGTACTGCGGGAGCACCCGACACAATCGATCGTCGGCATCGATCTCTCCGAGAAGATGTTAGACATTGCTCAACAAAAGTGTCGTGCCTTTCCCAATGTTTCGTTCCAAAAGGCTTCTGTCGCTGCCTTGCCGTTCGCCGATCGCAACTTTGATGTCATTGTATCTGCCAGTGCCCTTCACTACTTTGACGACCCGATCGCAGCCCTCATCGAAATGAAACGGGTACTCAAGCCCGATGGCGAACTGGTTATCCTCGATTGGTGTAAGGACGACTGGCTGTGTCGGCTGTACGATTTTGCGTTGAAGCGGTTTGATCCAGCGTATAGACAGTGCTACACCCAGGTCGAGTTTCATAGCTTTCTAGGTGCGGCAGGCTTTCAAATCCGGCGCGCCACCAGAGTTCGCCTTACTTTAGCGTGGGAATTGATGGTTGCGACTGCGAAGCCAATCGCTTTGGGCGATCGTTCATACGAAGGCTAAAGCTCTCCCATCTTCAAGGATTGATTGCCTGGACAGACCAGCCTGAGCCGTCTTGCTGATGCAGCCAGCGATTTTGGGGATCACCGCGTAGCTCCAGGTGATCGACTTCCTGCGGATCGAGCAGCAGCAGGCAAAAATGCGGTAAAGGAGTCGTAGCCTCAGGTACAGGCACATTGAAGCCATCGCGATCGGTTTGAGGCTTACCAGGATGCGCCCAGGCAAACTGAGTCCGGGCACCATCGGATAACGCCTGCCATGCAGTCTGTCTCGCCTTGAGCAGTAATGGATCAGGGTGATCGGCTCTGACTAACAGTAAAGCACCTGCAAGACGGAACTGTTCCCGCGTTTTGGGAAAATACCAGCAGGCTTCACCCCAGGGAGTGCGATCGATCTGGTCTGCCTTCTCATTCCGAGCGTCAGTGACAAATTGCAGTTGGTTCGTCCCATCAAGAAACCCCCGAAACACGATCGTACGGTTTGCAGGACGCTGATCGGCACGCACGGTTGCAAGCTGCAAATAACGAGCATACGCCAGAGAGCGATTGCGGTGAAGAGCATGGGCAAGCGGCGACCGCCAGGAAGCCAAAGACATAGGGAAAGGCTAAGAGGAAAGGCTAAAGGCTAAATGATAAGGGATAAAAAGACAGAGTAGGTATAAAGACTCGCGTCCAGCCCTATCTTTCATCCTTTAGCCTTCATCCTTTCCTCACGTCTCCATCCAGAGCGGTACATGATAACGAGCATCCCGTAACCCATCATCAAGCTGTCGATAGGCGGGTTCGTAGTGAGCGACTAATGCCCAAAATGCTGCTGAATGGTTCAAATGCACGGTATGGCATAGCTCATGGATGAAGACGTAGCGCACCAACTCGCTGGGCAGAAAGAGTAGTTTGCAGTTGAGACTGATCGTTTTGCGGCTAGAACAACTGCCCCAACGGGTCTTTTGACCGCGCACAGACGCAGTTTCAAACGGTAGCTCTAATTCTTTACTCACACTCCGCAGCCAGGGAAGGAGATGCTTCTGAGCCTTGCCAATCACCCACTGCCGTAAAGCTTCACTACAGGCGTTTTGATCGGTCGTCTGTCCAAAAAGGCTTAGCGTCAGGTCAGCTTGCTCGATCGCCCGAACGCCGGGTAGCTGAGTAGGGCAATAGTCAACCTGCCAATTTTGCGCGATCGCGCGCAGGCAAAGTCGCCCTGGTAGCTGATCGGCTGGCTCTACTCCAACTAAGGCTTGACGTGTCTCGACCTGCTGAGTCACCCGCTTAATCCAGCGCTGTTTACGCTGCAAGATTGCAGGGATGGCGGTTCGATCGTAACCTTGCGGTACGACAACCTCCAGGCTGCCTGCCACTGAAATCTTGAGAGAGACATGCTTTGCTTTAGGGCTTTCTCGCACGGTGTAGCTCGGCAGCATGGCAACATCAGTTCTCTGTCTGTGTTTCGACATTCCCATTAACGCACTCTATCGTCAAAGTGTCACCCCTCCAAATGACAAAAACTTTATGCCCTTTTCAAGCCCTGGGAACGCTTATAATCAACGAAACCCTTTAGCCTTGGACAGTGCGCTGTGGGTTCTAAGGAATACAATTTTCAAAGATCTATCCGGCGATCGGACTGTCTGACCAATCTCATCAGGTTGAAGCGCTAATGCCCAGATTCAATCGCAAGGTGCTTCAGTTAAATGACCAATGCCAGACAGCACTCGTTCGTCATTGCAATCAACATGGGTATACTGGGTGACGAATAGAGCGCTAGACATGCTGTTGCAACCGTTCGCACAAAATATCACCCTACGTCCGGCGATCGCTGAGGATGTAGCTTGGGCTGCCCCACTATTTTTCTCGGCAGGTCCAGCCGTTTTCAGTTACATTTTTGCTTCCCCATTTGAGGAATCAAAGGCGATTTTTGGTCAGGCGTTTGCCTACCCTCAACATGCTTTCAGCTACGAACATGCTCAAGTCATTGAAGTGCTGAATCAACCTGCTGGTGTCATGATTAGCTATCCGGGCTTTTTAAAACGTCAGGCAGATGAAAAAGTGCATCAAGTGATGGCACGCATTCTGCCGCTTCGCAAGCTACCCAAAATTTTGGTCAATCTAGCAGACCTGACTCGTATCAAGCAGGATATTTCTGTCCAGGATTATTACATTCTGGGTCTTAGCGTCGTCCCAGAATGCCGTGACCAGGGTTTGGGCACCTACCTGCTTGCCCAGGCTGAAGTGCAGGCACGTGCCCACCACTGTCAGACGATCGCGCTCGACGTGACCTATACCAACACGTCCGCCAGAGCCTTATTCGAGCGCCTTGGTTATCGAGTGACATGCAGTAAATCAACCCAGCGCTTTGAGCAATTAACTCGCTCTGGTGGAGTGCATCGCATGGTCAAACGTTTAGACAGTCAAAGTGCTTAATTGAAGCGAATTGACCTGACGGTTATTGTCTCTCAGCGTTAGGCTAAGACTACCGACTGCGCTAAGTGGTGACTTGACTATGAATCTTCCAGAGCTTGACACCGAAACGATCGATCGCATTCTCGAAATGGCATGGGAAGACCGTACACCCTTTGAGGCGATCGAACGACAGTTTGGTTTGCTCGAAAAACAGGTCATTGCCCTCATGCGGCGAGAGATGCAACCGTCGAGCTTTAGAATGTGGCGTAAGCGAGTCAGCGGTCGCCCAACCAAACACCTCAAAGAGCGCGATTTTGTAGCTGGACGCTTTCGATCGCAAAACCAGAAGTAGCTCTAAAGCTGGTAGCTCAGTAGCAGTCCTCGATTAAACTGACAATCTCTGGAAGCGGTCAGCCGTCAGCTTTCAGCATTGAACATGTCCCATTTGATTGTGTAGTTTGCTTATCAACTTTTACTAACTGCTGCCCTTATACCAATTCGATAAAATCGCCTTACAGATTCGCGATGTACGACTTTCCTAAAATACCTGCTGAGACTGCCCTCACCCTAGCCCTCTCCCAGCAGGAGAGGGAACCGGAAACGCCTGAAAGCCCTTCTCCCCAGGGAGAAGGGTGGGGATGAGGGCAAATTTAGTGGCACATCACGTTACAGATTCGTTTTTGCTGCTGACCGCTGACCGAAGCTTGCCTGTGTAGCCACAGTTTAGTGAAATGGTATTAGTTTTGAGTTGCTCCTGCCTGCTGCCTGCTGCCTCCTGCCTTCTGCCCCTGCTTGCAAAGAGCAATGACCCTTGACACCCAAATTAAGCAAAAAGCACTGGAAATCGGCTTTCATCAGGTTGGGATTGCGGCGATCGCACCTGAAGCGTCTGAGGATACGCGCCTGCAAACCTGGCTCAACAGCGGCTATCAGGCAGATATGTCCTGGATGGAGAATCCGAAGCGGCAGGATATTCGACAGGTCATGCCAGATGTTCAGTCTGTGATTTGTGTCGCGCTGAACTACTACACTCCTTCTGTGCGCCCTAACAGCAGCACGACAGCAAAAATCGCCCGTTACGGTTGGGGGCGTGACTATCACAAGGTACTGCACAAGAAGATGAAAGCGCTCACTGCCTGGATCAGCAGTCAGGGAGAGGCTGTGCAGGCTCGCTATTATGCCGATACCGGACCTGTACAAGATAAAGTGTGGGCGCAGCGGGCTGGCATCGGTTGGATTGCCAAAAACGGTAACGTTATCACGCGAGAATACGGTTCGTGGGTGTTTTTGGGCGAAGTGCTAACGAATCTGTCTCTGCCGCCCGATCGCCCACATACGGCTCACTGTGGCACCTGTACGCGCTGCATGGATGCCTGTCCTACTGGTGCGATTCCAACGCCTCAAGTAGTGGATGCCAATCGCTGCATCGCCTATCACACGATCGAAAATCGGGCAGCGACCTTACCCAACGCGATCGTCCCTCATCTCCAGGGCTGGGTAGCAGGCTGCGATATCTGCCAGGATGTCTGCCCCTGGAATCAACGCTTTGCCCAGCCGACTGATGTCGCTGACTTTCAGCCGCACCCCTGGAATCTCACCTCGACCTTGCCAGCCTTAGCCACCATCACCGATGAAGATTACGATCGACAGTTTACAGGCTCCGCTCTAAGACGCATTAAACCCTGGATGCTGCGACGGAACGCCCAAGCAAATTTGGAGAACAGTCAATAGATCAAGTCTCACGCAGAAACTGGGTTTCGTTCAAAAGTATTTAAAGCCTCCGATTCGTTACCTTTCTTAACAGAACAGGTTATAACGGAGACTAGAGGAACCCTTTTTAGACGTTATGCCCCAAGCACACGCTCCCGCTCAAACTCAGCCAAATACGCTACAGCAGTTGCAGTTAGAAAGTGTGCAACTCAAGAAGCATTTAGCGGCACAAAAAGCGGTGATCGCTTCACTGGAACGACGGGTTGGGCGATCGCTGGACACTTTGAACGTTCATTTGCAGTCGTTAGTCAACGTTCGTCAAGAAGCGCCGTGGTACTACCATCTCAGTATCATGCAGCACGAGATTAACAGTCTATGTGATTTGATTGCAGACACCATGCTGCTGCAAAAGCTAGAAGCTGGCAGGGTAGACGTGAAGCTAGAGCCTTTAACATTGACACCGCTCCTGGTAGGAGTGACTCGCCACCTGCTTGACCCCAAAGACGGTAGCCCTGCTCGACTGATCTGTGACATTGATGCCGCTCTACCACCAGCTTTAGCCGATCAAGAATTGACTGAAGCCGTGCTGACCGACCTTCTCGCCAGAGGCTTAAAATATTCTGATGTAGGTTCGCCAGTCATTTTAGGTGCCGCCCATAGAGCTGATCGCGTCGTGCTGCACATTACAGCGCAGCGGTTTGCCCCCGCTGGCGATCGAGATTTTGCCACCGAAATTATCCTTTGCTGCCGTCGTATTGAAGTGCAGCGAGGACACGTTACATGCCAGCAGCATGTTGATGGGTTACAAACAGTCACGATCGCGCTTCCCCTTGCGTCTTGCTGTGATGCCTGATGCCTAGAACAATCATCTACAGAGGAGATACGGAGCTTGAAGCATCTATTTCAAGCTCTGCTTCATGTTCTTTAAACGGGATCTTCTACGTGTAGGTAACGCCTCTATCTGCAAACTCAAAAGAGGTTCAAGCTTGGAGCAACGTAGAAGTAGAGCTATTTTGTTAGTTACCAATTTTCCCGCTCTTCGCCAGTTGAAAACTGTTGGCTAAGCGTTAATATTCTCTTGCGTTCAGGTGGTATCAGCGATTAGCTTGACGAGACCAAGGCTTTGAAAGAGGTGTTTGAGCACATATTTCGATCGCGCTCAAGGTTGGTTTGACCCACTCCGATGACTGTTCATAGTGAACTTATAAGCTTCTCAAGATAGGCAGCTCCCTGAAATCAAAAGGGCTTAGTGAGCTTATTTGAATTCCTCTTAGCGTAAGTTTAAAGATTTGGTGAGCATGAAGATGCAAGATGTAGGTAATAGTACGGTTCTGCTACTTTAATCTTTATTGCTTCTCTCAAAATGTTCTTCCGGTTGGTTCTGTTGGTGAAAGACGAAGAAAAATAGCGCTGTCTTGTCAATGGTAAATCTTCTACGTATCAGTAGTTACAACTACATATCAGTAGTTACAACTACATATCAGTAGTTACAAGGCTTTTCAGCTCAACTAACGATAAATTTTTTACACCTATTTTTCTCTGCTTCTGACTAAGAACACGCGATTAAAAAAACGCTTTTTCTTCCAAAAAAATAGAGAGATCCTCCCTTACAGCAATCTGGTACTTAACCCATGACCACAATGCACCCTCACGGCTCTAGCGCTACTATCAACCCCTATTTCACCCAGAGGCAAAAGCCATTAGAGCTACTGCCATACCCAGTTTATCTGGTGACCAAAGAGTCTAAGTGGAATGATTTAATTGACAATCCCAATCAGAAGATCACTGATGCTCTTTACAAGCAATGTGTGCTTTCGGAAGACATTTGGTCAGCACAGACGTTTATGAACCTGAAGAAACGAGGTTTGAATGTACACCTCGTTCCTCATCTTGTACCAGGAAGTATCAATATTGTTCCTTTCGACTATATTTATCTGGCGGATTTCTCGTACCGCAGCTATGTTGTCGCTGTGCAGTACGATCGCCCTCATCCTGAACTTTGTGAGCGCCGTATTGTTTTAAATAAGGTGGGCGCGATCGATTCGACGCACCACTTCTTGCCGCACTGGCCCCAACCCAACTTAGAGCCGCGTGATCCGTCGCGGGGCACACGCATTGAAAACTTGACCTTTAAAGGCAACAGCTACAACTTGGCTGAAGGATTCAAAAGCTCAACCTTTTTAGAGGCGCTCAAAGCGCTGCGTATAAAGCTTGTTCTTAGCTCAGAAGAGGCAGGTTTTGACGGTTGGCGCGACTACAAAACAGCCGATGCTGTGATTGCTGTACGAAACATTACACGCTACGACAGTACGCTCAAACCAGCTCTGAAGTTGACGAATGCCTGGTTTGCTGGCTGTCCGGCTATTCTCAGCCCTGAACCTGCGTACCAGGATTTACGGCAATCGGCGCTCGACTACATTGAGGTGACCACGCCAGAGGAGGCGATCGCTGCTCTCAAGCGGTTACAAGATGAGCCAGCACTCTATGCTGCTATGGTTGAAAACGGCTTTCGACGCGCCAGCGAATTTACAGAAGACAAAGTTGCGCTTTATCTACGCAATTTACTAGCAAATCCTATTGCGGCAGGTTACGAGCAGTGGCTACGTCAATCACCGCTTCAGAAGCTGATTGGACGACCCGTTCAGCACGCTGGACGTATCATCAAGCAACGGCGTGAGCATCAGTATTACATGGCTCATAGAGATAACGGTCCTCGCTTACTGACAGATGCTGCCAGCAAAAACACCGTCAATTAGCGGAACGTTTTTTGAGCAAGATTTTACGCTGGTAAGGGCGAGCGATCGTTCGCCCTCATTTCTTAACGTTGAATGGTTTTAGCTGACTGATTAAAAAGAGGGTGTTGTGAGCTTCTATGGCAGTGCGAGTGGTTTCGATGATTTGGGTGTAGGCGGCAATGGTCAGCCCGTGACCCAGATCCAGGCTTTCATCCATTGATTTGAGGTTGGCAAGGCGACGCTGGGCTGTGTCGAGAGCGGCAGAACCGCGAGTTTGTAGAGTCATGATAGATGCAACCATTTGATTTAGTGATTGTAGGAGCAGGTTTCGCTGACTGCCCTTGCTTGAGTCGAGAGCCTGTCGCTAAACCCATCCTGATATGGTTTTTCCAAGACAGCCCTATGAATGCTGAGATGAGACTCGTGTTTCTAGGGCATGTTTTAAAACCTAGAGCCAAAGGAGAATGGAAGCAACCTGTGTAGCCGCAGTCTCGTGAAATGGTATTACTAACAGTCATTTTTCTGTCGAATCTGATGGCGATCGTGCTGCAAGCATTGTGTGTGCGAATAATACCAATTCTACAAAATCGCCCTACAGATTCGTTCTTGCTGCTGACCGCTGACCGCTGACCGCCAGCCGAAGCTTCCCTGTGTAGCCACAGCTTAGTGAAATGGTGTAACACAGCATTGAAGCCGAACGTTGAGAGATTATCGGTCACGAAAATGCTTCTGTGTTGGCTCAACTGTGGCGTTGGCTTGCTCCATTTTGGTCTCTCAAGAGCCGTTAAGCTCCAAAGCTTTGTGCTCCTACTGCAAACCGTCTCATACCCCATATGGTCGTGGATAGGGTTTTAGCATGGTCTTGCACTGGTAGATTTCAATCACCTGAACGATCGCCCCTCCCCGTTGAATTGGAACGTCAGCAACCTTCTGAATATCCTGGAAGTAGTTCTGATATTGATCCACAGCTAATTGCGCTTGCAATGCTGTTGTGACTAGAAGACCGCTTTGTCCGACCCATTGTTTGCGGGTTGACCAGAAAGCAAAACCACGCAAATCTTTGTCAAAGCAGGTGATGGGTTTAGGGTTGAGAGGCGCGATCGCCATACCCAACTGTCCTGCCAAATACAAATCATTGGTAAACAAAAAATCTGTATTTTGCATCGCGGCAGTGAGCGTTGTCGAATCTGCAAAGCCTTGTCGTAGTTGTTGGATGTCAATAAGTTGTGTGGAAGCATCATTAGCGGGCGTGAGAAAGCCACCAAACAAGGCATAGCGGCTTGGTTTTTGAAAGGTACCGATCGTCACATGCAGCAGCGCCACCAACAGCAAACTGCTTACCACCAATCCCGAACCCACAAGCCAGCGTTTGACAGCGCGACCTTGCCAAGTGACCGCCTGTTGTCCCAACAATAGTGTTGCGCCCCAAAAACCTGGCATTGCCCATGTTGGCAAGATCGATCGATAGCCACCCATCAGTGTGAAGGTCAGCATCAAGGGAAGGGCAAGCCAGAGCGTAAAGGAAGTTTTGAGTTTTGAATTGTGAGTTTTGCTAACCGCTGACCGCCGACCGCTGACTGCCTCTACCACTGCTTTTCCACTCACCCACCAAAGCGGAAAGCCGAAGGTTGGAAACAAGTAACCAACGCCCGCGAGAAAAGTGACCAGCAAATCCAGAAGACTGTAACCACGATCGGGCACTGCCCGCCCTGACTGAAACCGTAGCGAGACCCAATCATGCTGAGTATTCCAAACCACGATCGGCAGCACTGCCAGCGCAAACAAGCCCAAACTTGCCAGCATCCAGGGAGAAACGAATGCGACCCGATAGCGTGGACTGGTGAGGCAGAATCCGATTAACCCAAAACCCAGTGCCAAGCCATGATATTTACCCAGGCAAGCCAGCCCGACGAGCAGCCCGACGATCGCGAGTCGATAGCTGGGGCAATAAGGGCATGAAGAGACACTCTCTGCGTCTCTGCGCCTCTGCGGTTCCCCTTCTTCTCCAGGACAAAAAAACTCACGTACCGCTATGTAGAGTGCCGCTGTCCAAAAGAACATCAGCGGGCTATCTGGCAAGGTTAGCACGCCGAAGCCGAGTTGGAAGATAGGGATCAGAGTTGCGATCGCCAACGTCAGCACCGCCGCTTGCCTTGAAAAAAGCCGCACACTGGTCAAGTACAGCAGCAGTAACGATCCCGTGTGCAGCAGTAGCGTGCCCAGGCGAATGGTGAAAGGAGAAACATTGCCTGTCAGCCACGGACCAAAGCCTGTTGTCAACGCGACCAATGGAGGATGGTCAAAGTAGCTCCAGTCTGGATGAAGCGTGTAGAGATAGTAGTAGCCTTCATCAAAACCAGGCGGTAGCCAAACAGCGATCGCGCACCGAAGCAGCAAGCCACCTGCTAAAAGGCTTACCAGCGGCATATTTTCTCGCTGAATGAACCATTTTTTTACCGCTTCCATGCCCTGCTCCGTGCTGATGTCGATCGCTAACAGCATTCTGACGCTAGCCAATCTTACGCTAGTAAGTTTCAGCCCTTTACTCTCTGACGCAGGAGCAATGAGCAGAGTGTTATGATTTCAAGATCTATTTGCTATCCAATATTGCTGAATGAGTATAGACTTTTTAGCCAACCGCTGTGAGTTTGCTAAGCCTAAGCAGTATAGCGGCAAAGGAGAAGTGACTTTTGCAGTCATTGGATGCATTCTCTGGTTTGGCGCGATCGTCGTTCGGCTGGGTTTTGGTGAACAACTATGGACGTTAACTGAACGGTTCATTGAAGCATCTTCCTTCGTTATTTTTGCTGCTATACCAATCTTTTTTCTAGCCACTTCGATCGGGACAGCGTTCGCTAAGCGAGTGCTATTGAGAAACAACGGACTCTGGTTTCAAGTACTTATTTGCCTGCTGCTGGGGCTTTACATTAGCCTGATTAAACTGTTGGCACTAAATCCAACGCTTTTTACCTGTCTTGAAGACTTTGAGAGCTTAATTATTAAAGATTACTTTTGGGCTAACGTTCTTATCTTTTTGATGGGAGCCTTTATTGTGCTTCGCATCCCCTTTCTACTGCTAGAGTTACGCAAGCATAAAATTCATAAAAGAAAGTATCGATCGCTTCCTCAAACCATCAGAGATAGCAGTCAAATCATTCTTTTACTAAGCCTTCATTTTATTTATACTAGCCTCGTTAATACCTCTTTTTTGTCCGCTGGAATCGAGACTGTAAACTCAGGGTACATCATTGGCTTTGGCTACTTTATCATTGTCGCCTTGATGCATCTGCCCATTGTGAGAACAACGCTATTTGATCGCACAACGGTCTTTGATCTGCTGCTAGCAGCGGCTTGTCTGATCAGCCTCTTTATGTTTTCTAAACCTGCCTTCAGTTTTGGCGCGTTTATTAGCCTCACTCTCTTTGTTCTGGTTTGGATTCATGGCACGGGCATGGGACGATCGCATTTTGGCTATAGCTTTGAGATTCGCAAAATCGATTTGTTCTATGTTGCCAAAGCCATCTTGACAGCGATTTGTCTCCTGGTGCCATTGGCATTATTGCTCAACTTTGCGCCATCCAAAACGGCTTCTGCCTTCGATTGGCGTGCGATCGGTAGCGATGTGCCTTTTTTCCTGAGCTACGCCATTCTTTTCAGCTTTCGGGTGGGCATCTTTGAGGAAATTCTGTTCCGATCGGGGTTGATGGTGTTCATTCGTGACCAACTGCAAACGCGATCGCACTCCTCTTTGAGTCGGCAACAGCTTGTTTGGTGGTCGGCGATCGTGTGCTCCGTGGTTTTTGGCATCTGTCACATCGGCAATGATCCCGAATCTGGTAGCGCACTCTCACCATTGCAGTACAAAGCCACTTACGCCGTACTGGCAACCCTGGCATCCATGTTTTACTCCCTTGCCTTTGGTGAAACGAATCGTCTCTGGGTTTCGATTACCATTCACGGCATTGTGGACACAATGGCTGTCGTGCTGCTAGGTGCGTCGTTGGTTGTGCCGTTTTAGCAATGAGCGGTCAGCTTTCAGCGGTCAGCGGTCAGCTTTCAGCGGTTAGCTCTCAGCGGTCAGCTTTCAGCAAAGAGTGGACTATAGGCAGCCCTAAATCATTTGTGAGCAAAACTCATGTGAGCAAAACTCAATGATTTGCAGTCAGCTAATCGCTAATGCTGATCGCTTTTCGCCATGTTGTCAGCATCGCTTGGTAGAATAGAGTCCCACCACACACCGATCGCGGGCAAGCAACACAAAAACCATGAGCACAGGGACGCTGTTTGATAAAGTTTGGGATGCACACACCGTCGGCGTTTTGCCGTCTGGACAGACGCAACTCTTCATTGGGCTGCACCTGATTCACGAAGTCACCAGTCCCCAGGCTTTTGCGATGTTACGCGAACGGAATCTAACGGTGTTGTTCCCCGATCGCACGATTGCTACCGTCGATCACATCGTACCGACCGACAATCTGGCGCGTCCCCTTGCAGACTCGATCGCCGAAGAGATGATGCAGGCGCTGGAGCAGAACTGTAAGGAAAACGGCATCACGTTCTACAACGTCGGGTCGGGCAATCAGGGCATTGTGCATGTGATCGCTCCAGAACAGGGCTTGACTCAACCAGGTATGACGATCGCTTGTGGAGACAGCCATACTGCCACGCATGGAGCGTTTGGCGCGATCGCCTTTGGTATTGGCACCAGCCAGGTACGCGATGTGCTGGCATCTCAAACGCTGGCGCTGGCAAAGCTCAAAGTCCGCAAAATTGAAGTGAACGGCAGCCTGAAGCCCGGTGTTTATGCCAAAGATGTCATCCTGCACATCATTCGGAAGCTGGGCGTGAAGGGTGGTGTGGGCTATGCGTATGAATTTGCGGGTACGACCTTTGAGCAGATGAGCATGGAAGAGCGGATGACGGTTTGCAATATGGCGATCGAAGGCGGTGCCCGCTGCGGCTACGTCAATCCCGATCAGGTTACATTCGACTACCTCAAAGAACGCGATTTTGCGCCAAAAGCAGCCGAATGGGAGAAGGCAATTGCCTGGTGGAACAACATTCGTAGCGATGCCGATGCCGTTTATGATGATGTTGTGATTTTTGATGCAGCCACGATCGCGCCTACGATCACCTGGGGCATCACGCCGGGTCAAGGCATTGCCGTCAATGAAACCGTGCCAACACCCGCTGAAATGCCTGTGGATGAGCGGGCGATCGCCGAAGAAGCGTATCACTACATGGATTTGCAACCAGGCAAGCTCGTCCAGGGCACAAAAGTTGATGTCTGCTTTATCGGTAGCTGCACCAACGGCAGAATCAGCGACCTCCGCGAAGCTGCCAAGTTTGCTCAAGGGCGGCATGTCGTCGAAGGCATGAAGGCATTTGTCGTCCCTGGCTCTGAGCGCGTGAAAAAACAGGCAGAAGCAGAAGGGCTACACAAAATCTTTGTTGAGGCTGGTTTTGAGTGGCGCGAACCGGGCTGCTCCATGTGTCTCGCCATGAATCCTGATAAACTTCAGGGTCGCCAACTCAGCGCCTCGTCATCAAACCGCAATTTCAAAGGGCGGCAAGGCTCATCGTCTGGTCGCACGTTGCTGATGAGTCCCGCGATGGTGGTTGCCGCAGCGGTTACAGGTCAGGTAACTGACGTGCGCGAGTTGCTGTAAGGATCATCAGAGTTCGCTACCAATATGCTGAAAGCACGGACGCGCTTGATACGATTAAAACGTACTTGCGATTCAGCCCATGATTAGTTTAGTCGCCGACACGAGCGTTGATTCACCCCGTCGTGCCATTGTTATTGGTGGCAGCATGGCGGGTCTGCTTGCCGCTCGCGTCCTGATCGACCATTTTGCTGAGGTCGTGCTGATCGAGCGCGATGGTGTTTCTGACCCACTAGCAACTCGTCCCGGTGTGCCGCAATCGCAGCATGTCCACGTGCTACTGACCCAAGGTCAACGCTTGCTAGAACAGCTCTTTCCAGGTTTAGCAGCAGCACTCACCGCAGCAGGTGCGCCGACCGTCGAGTGGACGGCTGACTGGCTCATGTTGGGGGCGGGGAAGTGGCTGCCGCGCTGTTCATCCGATCTGTCAGGACGGACGTGTAGCCGGACGCTACTGGAAGGGCTGATCCGTCAACGGCTGCTAGCATCTCCAAAGTTGACGTTGCTCACAGGCTGTCAGGTCGAGGGATTGCTCACCACAAAGGAGAACCAGCGCGTGAACGGCGTTCAGTTGCACTGGCGTACTCCGGATGCCGCATCAGTGCCGTTGCTGAGTGCCGCGCTGGTGGTTGATGCCAGTGGGCGGAATTCTGCTTTGCCTAGCTGGTTAACGCAGATGGGCTACGATGCACCACCAGAAACGATGATTAATGCCTTTCTCGGTTATGCAAGCCGCTGGTATGAGCGTCCAAAGTCTTTAGAAGCCGATTGGCAAGGCATCACTGTCGCTGCACTCGAAGGGGTTAACTCGCGCGGCGGTGTACTGTATCCGATCGAGAACGATCGTTGGATCGTCACCCTCGGCGGCGTAGGACACGACTACCCACCGACAGACGAGACAGGCTTTCTGGCGTTTGCTCGCAGTTTGCGGGTACCCATTCTGTATGACTTGCTCAAAGAGGCGCAACCGCTATCGCCGATCTACAGCTATCGTCGTACCGAAAATCGTTGGCGACACTATGAGCGCTTGCATCACATGCCTGAGGGTATTGTGGCGCTGGGTGATGCAGTCTGCGCCTTCAATCCAGTCTATGGACAGGGCATGACAACAGCAGCCTTGAGCGCAATGACGCTCGATCGCTGCTTAAAACAGGTGCAAACTCAGACACGCAATCATTTCTCGCTCCGGTTTCACAAGCAGCTTGCCCGTCAGCTCAAAACTCCTTGGCTAATGGCAACGGGAGAAGATGGTCGCTGGTCTACGACAAAGGGAGCGCAACCAGGGAGGCGTGAGCGTCTGATGCAAAAGTATTTCGATCGTGTCACTGTACTCATGCAGGACAGTCCAGCTCTTATGAAAACGTTTGCGGAAGTGGTGCATATGGTCAAGCCGCCAACAGCGCTGTTGGCACCAGGCATCGTGCTGCAAGTGCTGGCAAGCTACGGCAAGCGCATTCCTAACACAAACTGACGCTTTCTGCCCCACCAAACGCTGTCTCCGTGCCGGGTAGTTGAGTAGCAATCTGGAGCCTTCAACGCCCTACTGCTAGTGGCTGTGTTTATTGGTTTTTCACACAGCCGTACAATCACGCTGTTCATTCGGAGCCGAACCGCTAAGAATTATCGCAGTGTTACTGTTGAGGTTCGGTGTATGCGTTTGAGTATCTTAATGACTACGATCGCGCTCTTGCTGTTTATGACTGATACGGCTCTAGCGGGCAAAGGGGTTCCCGGTAGACGAGTGGGAGGCGGAACGCGCTTAATCAACGTCATTTACAAGCCGATCGCTCTGGTTTATTTGCACCAACACTATTGAGTGCGTCGTTCAGTTTCTCTCTTGATAGCGCTCATGCTCTCGCCCAATGAATCCTTGAAAACGTCGTAAAAGATCCTTGATGGCGTTCCCGCTTTGGGTTGCACCTCAATGACTTGAGTCAGCAAAATCTGATTTGCTTTTGCACCTGTGTAGGGCGCGATCGGTTCTAGCAGCCAGTAACCCTTCAGGCTTTTCAAGTCACCGTCGATCGCTTGAAAGTCAATGCGGGTTTTGGCTGTTTCCGTAATCGCTGAGCGAATCCGCGATCGAGCAGTCACAAAAAACACTTGGCGCACATCAACCTGCTCAATCACTTTCTGATTGCCATTGACCGTAATCACTTTGCTCGACACTACATACGGCATGAACGTTGGCGTATTGCTGTAGTCTGTGAGCACCGACCATACTGTATCTGCCGACGTTGAGAGTAAAACTCTGGCTGTATACTGACCGTTCTCTCCCGTAATCAGCGGCTGACCGTTTCGCAAGAGCACTCGCTCTTCTGTCGGCAATTGATCAACCGTGCTGTTGAATAAACTAGAGCCGGAGGCAAGCGGCAGTGGCAGCAGCGAAAGAGCGCCAAAACAACCAGCAATCACGCTAATGTGGATGAGCTTCAACATAGAAAAGGTTCCTTGATGGATGGAGCAATCGGGTCTCAAACATTTGTGCAGAATTTAAGCACTGCCTTGTAAATATCAGAGCTGTTGGTTAAAGCCACCCTAAACCTTTGAGGACGGTTAGCGTTGCAACGGTAACCCAGAAAATGACAGGCAAACTCAAGAGGGTGGTGAGCTTTGAGACTGACCAGATCTGTATAACGTCTGTATAACGACAAACGTGGTCAGAGCGATCGTGCCCAGGTTACTCAGCAGCCCACCCATTGGACTATCGATTGCAAGCAAGTAAAAAGGATACAGCCAGCATGAAACCATCAAAGCTGTCACCCAATTTCGCGCTTGATTCAGGACTGCTATCGCGCCAACTCTAGAAAGTTATGCATAAAACGATTTGCCAGCGGTGCCACGAAAGGAGAGTGCTCTTTTGCGTCCTTTAGCAGTTGAATTAAATTGGTATCTTGAATGTTACTGTCTTTCAACTCCTGGTCGATCACAGCAGCACAATCGCCTAAAACATTCTCATCAATTTCGAGATGGAATTGCATTGCCCATACATGATTTTGATACCGAAATGCTTGATGGGCGTACTTCTCGCTTCTTGCTAAATGCACACAACCCGATGGTATTTCAAAGGTATCCTGGTGAGATTGGAAAACCTTGAAGCGCTCAGGGAACTCCTTCAATAAAGGATCGGTTGCTGAGGATTGGAGTAACTGAACGTCGCACCAACCTGCTTCTCGTCCAGCCTCTCCTCGGTAAACTTTAGCACCTAAAACGGTTGCCAAAATCTGAGAGCCTAAACAGATGCCTAGAGTCGAAATTCCCTGTTCGATCGCATCTTCTAAGAGCTTAAATTCATATCTTAGAAACGCATGTTCTTGATCTTCATAGGCGCTCATTGAGCCGCCTAAAACAATAATATGAGAGTATTGATTAACTGGCTCTAACAGTACTTCACCCTGAGGTGTGTCCAGGTACTTAAAAGGCACTGCCTGTTTTCTTAGCGCAGTTTCTAGTAAGCCTAAACTGGAGCACTTTTCATGCCGAATTACTAGAATAGATGGTTTTTTTTTCATTGGTATCTCGATCGTGGATCAGTAATCTAGAGTGAGTGTTTATGTCATGAGTCGATGACTTATGTGTTGCGTTCTAAGCACTTGGTTGTCAGGTTTGCACTAAGCAGAGTAGCATTGAAACTGTTTCGCATTTTGTTGGGCAGGCTAACGATCCCAAGGATTGGAACTGAGTGGTGCAATGGTTTCTTTAACCTCAGAGCAAATTAATCAATTTCATGAAAATGGGTTTTTAATCATTGAAAACCTTTTGGATGAAACCATAGTTAACCGTCTGGTTGAGCGGGTAGAGCCGCTTTTTGACGGTGAGTTTGAGACAGGGAATTATCCCGATGAGTGGTATTGGAATCCGTCTCTGGGTCTACCGGGCGCGTCAGGGCAAATGAGCAATGTTTGGAAGAGCGATCGCGCCCTCGCCTCTGTCGTTCTGTCCGCCAGAATGGGAGCCATTAGCGCAGAGTTGGCTGGCTGGAGTGGCGCACGGATTTTGAGTGACAGCCTGTGGATGAAGCCCTTTGGCGCGACCGAAACGACGCTGCATCAGGACTCAATGTATTCGTTCTACCATACGCCCCAGCAGTTAGTCACGTGTTGGATTGCCCTCAGCCACGCAGTTCGTGGGGCAAGCACGATCGAGTATGTTCGCGGGTCTCATCGTTGGATGCGCTCCGGTGCCGTGCCAGAGTTTCACGCACCCAGTCGCAGCTATCGCTGGGAAATGGAACAGGCAGCGAAACGGGCAGGCATCGACCAGCCAGAGGTGATGGAACTAGAGCTAAAACCAGGCAGTTGTGCGTTCCATCACGGTCATATGTGGCATGGTTCTGGAAAAAACCTGATGCCTGATGTCGTTCGCCGCAGTCTTGTGATTGTACACATCCCAGCGGAGTCACGCTTTCAACCAACGGGAGCCTACGTACCGGGAGGATACATTGCCGGACGTTATAAGCGCTTTGGGGATGACACGATGGATGAAAGCTTCTTTCCGATCGTCTATCAGCAAGATGGCTATCGCACGCCCTTTTTAGGGAATTATTGTGAGGATGCGCTGGCAGCACAGGCTCCACTGATGATGGTTTAAGAAGTCGGGTATTACAGAGAGTGATGTTTGAGCCAAAGAACATCGCTCACAAACCATTGAGGATTGCCATTGATGAATCATGAGCCAGTGCAGCTAAGTGACGGGCAAATCCATCAGTTTCAAGCAGAAGGGTTTCTGATTCTGGAGAAATTTTTGGATTTAGAACTGATCGATCGCGTGGTCGATCGACTGGATCCCCTCTTTGCGACTCAATTTGAAACAGGTGTTTATCCCGATGAATGGCACGGACGACCAGGGCTAAACCAGCCAACTGCGACCCGACAAATGTGTGGGATGTGGCGGTGCGATCGTACCGTTGCCAGCCTTGCCCTCTCAGCCGAAATTGCTCGCTTGAATGCCACACTTATGGGTTGGAGCGGTGGACGACTGGCAACGGATAGCTGCTGGATCAAGCCTCCCGGTGCGCCAGAAGTGTTGTTCCATCGCAACAACACGGCGTTTACCTGCATCGACCCATCTTCCGTCATCACCTGCTGGATTGCCCTGAGTGATACGACGGGTTCACCAGGCACGTTGGAGATTGTACCTCACTCGCATCAATGGCAGTGCTCTGATCAATTCCGCTTTCTTCATGCGCCAAAAGAGGATTACCGACAGCCTCTTTGGCAAGCGGCAAAAGAGGCAGGGGTTGACCAGCCTGCGCTCTTAGCGGTAGAGATTCCGGCGGGTGGCTGCATTTTTCTACACGGCAATCTGTGGCATGGTTCGGGGAGAAACACTACCGCTGATCAAACTCGCCAGAGTTTCGCCATTACAACCCTTCCAGCCGATGCCCGGTTTCAACCTCCTGGCGTGGGTTCAGGTTACATTTTCAGCCGCTACCGCCGGATCGGTGAAACGGCGATGGATGAAAGTTTCTTTCCCATCCTTTGGACACAAGCAGGCGATCGCACTCCAATGGTCATGGCATACTGCGACGATGCTCTGGTCAGCATCTGATTGTCCTAATGATGACAACCGATCGGAAACAGTTCTCCGTATGGAAGCTTTGAGTTAGTAATGCTTGCTACGAATTTGTTTTTCTAAGTAGCGTAGCTTAAGCGGAAATTCAGTTTTTGATTAGGAACGTCTGCGAGCGCTACTCAAAGAACGTATTTTTTAGCTCAAAGCTCACGTTGTTAAAACTAATCTAAAACGATTCGAGTGCCTTACTGTAGGCGGTCTTAGCATTTTGCTTGAGACCTATCTTGATGCAACTGCGTAGATGTTGTCCATCTCTAAGACGTTAATTCGTAAATGATTAAAACGTCCACGTGCAACCGTTGTGGCTATTGAGTTCTTTGTTCCCTAAGGTTTATTATGTCTACCGACTTAGAGATTAAACCGAGTCTTTCTGGTCTTCGACCCGAATGTCTTTCTTTTCCTGAAGTGATTGCTCAGTCGATCGCCAACATTGCGCCGACGGTAACGCCAACCGTGAATGCAGCGCTCGTGTTTGCCACGGCTGGCGTGGGCACCTGGTTGACCTTTGTCTTTGCCACGATCGGGTTGACCTTTGTTGGCATCAATATCAACCAGTTTGCGCGTCGTTCCGCGTCTCCCGGTTCCCTCTACGCCTACATCACCAGGGGACTTGGACCGATCGCTGGTGTGCTGACGGGTTGGGCACTAATTCTGGCATATCTGCTGACGGCAATGGCTGTTACCTGTGGTTTTGCCAACTACAGTCAGGTCTTGCTGAGTATGGTGGGCATTAGCCCGTCGATCGGGCTAACCATCTTCTTAATTGCCATTTGCGTCGGCTCTGCCTGGTATGTGGGATACAAGGATATTGAGCTTTCGACCGTGGTGATGCTGGCAGTGGAAGCCGCTTCGGTTGGGCTAATCATTATCCTGGCGCTCATTGTGATAGCCAAGAAAGGTACCATCATTGATCCGGCTCAGTTAAGCCTTCAAGGTGCAAGCTCAGGCGGAATCGTGACCGGACTGGTGCTGGCAGTCTTTAGCTATGTTGGGTTTGAAAGCGCCACAACGCTGGGTGATGAGGCGAAAAACCCGTTGAGGAGTATTCCCCGTGCAGTCATCATCAGTACAGTCATTTCGGGGCTTTTCTTCATCGTTCTTTCCTACATTGAAGTGCTTGGTTTTCAAGGTGCCCCTGTCGCCTTTAACAAGAGCGAGGCACCGTTGAACGATTTGGCGAAGTTTGCAGGCGTTACCTTTTTTGGAGCGTTGATTTCACTTGGCGCAATGGTCAGTCTCTTTGCTTGCGCCCTTGCCAGCTTAAATGCGGGCGCGCGAATTTTCTTCTCAATGGGGCGGCATGGAATTTTCCATAATCTTGTCGGTCAGGCACACGGTCGGAATGAGACTCCGCACATTGCCATTACGATCACGGCGGTGCTTACGTTTCTGGCTCCTGTACTGGCAATTTCAAGCGGTGTCAAGGTGCTGGAAGGATATGGCTACTTTGGCACCATTGCAACCTATGGGTTTCTGGTTGCTTATATTTTGATCTCGATCGCAGCTCCGGTTTATCTATATCGTGAGCATCAACTGCGCTGGAGTGATGTTTTGTTTGCGGTTTTGGGCGTGGGCTTTATGGTTATCCCCGTCCTTGGCAGTATTGGGCTTCCCGGTAGCGACCTGTTTCCCACACCCGCTGCACCCTTCAACGCCTTTCCCTACTGGTTCTTCCTCTACATGGCGATCGGGGCAGGCTGGTTCCTCTTTCTGCGGTTCCGTTCGCCTGAGATTATCCAAGAGATGGAAAACGATATTGAAGCTACACATACACGCTTCAGCGACATGAAAAAGGTTTAGCGACTCATGGTAACGGAATTTGTTTCATCTAATTTAACGAGCAACGGGGCAGAGCAGGCAGCATCCGATCGCATTGACCAATTCATGTCCACTCTTAAGGAGTGGGAGATTGAATATGTACGGTTTGAGTTGCCTGATCTGCACGGGATCTCCCGCTCAAAAGTGGTTCCCATTGATAAGGTGGAAAACTACACCCGCAAGGGTTTGAACTTCTACGGCGGTACGCTGGCGCTTGATACGGCTTCAATGGTCGTTTCGGGAGCGGGACTGCATGAGGAGCGGAAATACCGCGATCACATGTTGATACCTGACCTCGATACGCTGACCCCTGTGCCGTGGCTCGATCGCACCGCTAAAGTCATTTGCGATCCGCAGTGGAGTTCCAACGATCCGCTAACTGTTGCACCACGCTATGTCCTCAAGGCACTGCTGCACAAAGCCGCTGCGATGGGTTTTGACGTGATGATGGGACACGAATTTGAGTTCTATCTGTTGCACGGCGAAACACAAGAACCGTTGTTCGGTGGGCTACACATCTTTAATCAAATTCGCAATCAATATGTGCCCGAACTGGATCAACTCCTAGACTACCTGCGCGGTTCTGGCGTGGATGTGATTACGAGCAACTGTGAGTACGCACCCTCGCAGTTTGAGATCAATTTTGGTCCGGGTATCGGTCTTCGCGGTGCCGACAAAGCGTTTACGTTCAAGAATGCGGTGAAGGAAATTGCTCATCGCATGGGCTACCTGGCAACCTTTATGTCCAAGCCGTTTGCCGATCGCGCGGGATGTTGCTGCCATTTTCACATCAGCTTGCTCGATCGCAACACAGGCAAGAATATCTGTGTGGATCAGGACGATCCCGATGGTTTATCCACCACGTTCAAATCTTTCATTCAGGGTATTCTCACCCATACTCCGGCGATGTTTCCGCTCATTGGTCCCACGCCAAACTGCTACCGTCGCCTCAAGCCTCACACCTTCGCGCCGTCCAACATTAGCTGGGGTATCGAAGACCGATCGGCAATGGTGCGCGTCAAAGCTACCCATGATGAAGACACTCATCTCGAAATGCGGGCAGCATCGGGACTGAGCAATCCCTACCTCACCGCAGCGGCAACCCTGGCTGCTGGCTTGCTGGGGATCCAGCATCAGTACGCCTTGCAGCCCCCAGTCGAGGGACCGAGTGAAGACAATCCCACGCTACCCAAGTTTCCTCAAACCCTGGAAGCAGCACTGGAGGCATTGGCGGCAGATGAGGAACTGCGATCGCTCTTAGGCGAAGAGTTTGTCCATCTATTCACAACCGTCAAGCAATTTGAACTTGCCCGCTTCCACGACCACATCACGGAATGGGAACGGCAAGAGTATATGGAGATTTATTAGGGAGTAGGGAGTAGGAAGTAGGGAGTAGAAAGTAGAGGTTTAAGGACTGCCGTTGTCCCAAGCCTCAATGTGGAAACCTGCGGCTTGCGCGTGTTGCTCTATCTGTTCTCTATCGTGAGTGGCAATAAATAGAAGGATGCCGCCACCATAACCATCGTCTCGGTTGAGAGCCTGGGCGATCGCATCTGCCGATTGAAGGTGATAGCCCTGCCAGCCAAACATCGGATAGGTATCACAGACGATTACCAGGGAGCGCGTTTGACCCGCGACGGTGCCTGCCAGCGCCATAAAATGACCAACATTCCAATCGGCAGGTGGTGGTGATATTGATCCACCCTTTAGATAAGCGATCGCGTCCTTCACGCTTAGATGAGAACCCCATAGATGTCCCGTTCGTACATTGCACAAGGGAACCGCATTCCAAGCGGGATGCTTTTGGCACAGTTCTAGAACAGCAGCGACTTTCTCTGCTGACCATTCTGTCTGTAGGGGCAGGAGTGTGTGACTATGCTCAGACATTGCAACAGCCGTCATTAACCCCTGCGCGGACGTTCCCGCGTCTTCAGGACGCAGAGCAGTGGGAAGTGGCAGTTCATAGTCCTGTTTTGAAGCTGCGCCTTGAGGCAACCAGGTGATGGGATCGCCTGTAGGGAGAACAGAACCTGCTAACTGAGCCATGTACTCTGAAGTGAGATGATGGAAGCCACGCGATCGCAACAACAGTGCTGCCCAATACGGTCCGCAAAGATTATCCGGCTGTTGACCTGCACACTGATGTTCCCCGACAATCTGAAGCATTCCCGGCAATAGCTGTATCGAGATGTCCTGCTTTACCATCTGTCTTCTTTCTTCCTCAGCTTAGTCGAGACCTGAACTATCAGGTTCTATCCGTCTCAACGGCTGGGCGCTCATCGCACAAGCGTCTACGTCTTACCCAGCCAACAGGCAGACCGCTAACTCTGTTTATTAATCGGTTGCTAACTATCGCGCAAATTTTGGTGCCGATAAAAGGCGTAGGCATCAAACAGTGCGCCGACCAACCCGCAGGTCAGCCCAATGACCAACGTTCCCTGAAGTGAGTCGCCGCTCCCAAAGACTGCTAGAAACTGTAAGAGCTTTGCGGCTCCAACTTGCGCGATCGCCGCAACGACGGGCACTTGTTCGATCGCCGACAGCAACGCCAGCAGAATGCCGATCAGCACAATGGGAGAGGCAAAGCTAAACGTGCTGGTCAACAGCAGGGAACGAATAAACGCGGGTGACATGAGCATAGGAGTAAGATGCTGGTTCATCCAGTTAGGCGACTTGAGGCGATGCGAGTTCATCTCTACCATAGGAGCGATCGTCTCGATCACCAGGAGATGTGAGAAATCTTAAATCAAGCTTAAATATCTTGTTGAAGCTCTGTGAACAATTCCAAGAAAATCAAGACATGCGGTTTGTGTGGTAAAGAGACATTCGTCGCAGGGCACAGACCAAAGGCTGATTGGGACGGAGGTGCGATCGCGCCCGTCAGCGAGTCGATGGCTCGTCAGTTGTCTCACAAAATCTGAGAGCCGTGTGCAAAGCTACTCATGCCGCACTCCCTGAAACGATCGTCGCTTGTCTGTTGAAGGGTTGGGTGTGGGCAAAGGCACTCGATCGGAAGCGGATCTATGCTTGTCTTGCTGACGACCTCAAAGCAATCCGCTATTCTTGCTAAGGTGATTGTTTCATGTTGTATTACCGTGAGTGAAAAGCCACTGACTTCTAGCTTGAGCCTGTGGGGTCAGCGCCTAATAGCAGCGATCCTACTGGGTGGACAGGTGATGGTGCATTTACTGGCAGGTAAAATCCATCGCCGCAATACGCTTGAGCAAATGGCAGCCGTAGGACCAGAGTCACTACTGATCGCCTTGCTGACTTCCACTTTCATTGGGATGGTCTTTACCATTCAGGTCTCTAGAGAGTTCATTAACTTCGGTGCAAGTAGCGCAGTCGGTGGAGTTCTAGCCATCTCTCTTACTCGTGAAATGGCTCCCGTGTTAACAGCGGTCATTCTGGCAGGGCGTGTGGGGTCTGCCTTTGCAGCCGAACTGGGCACAATGCGTGTGACCGAACAAATCGATGCGCTCTACATGTTGAAAACCGATCCGATCGACTATTTGGTGATCCCCAGGGTCATTGCTTGCTGCCTGATGCTGCCGATTTTAACTGTCCTCTCACTATTAACTGGCATGATTGGCGGCATGATTATCGCCAGTAGCCTCTATAGCATTCCCCATAAAGTGTTTATCGATTCTGCCCGTAACTTTTTAAGCGTGTGGGATCTATGCGGCGCACCGATCAAAGCCGTTTTCTTTGGAGCGCTGATTGCCATCATCGGCTCTAGCTGGGGATTGACGACCACTGGCGGTGCTAAGGGCGTTGGGCAATCGACAACAACCGCTGTTGTAACTTCGCTGCTTGCTATCTTTATTTCTAATTTTTTCCTATCGTGGCTTATGTTTCAGGGGTTGGGCGGTGCTTTAGGGCAGGGGCTATAAGTGAGACGTACCTTTGACAGCATGAAAATCAAGCTTTGAACGAGGATTTTATCACTAAGCTAGAGCTAGATGGGTTTAGGAAGTAGTGTTTCAACTCAATGGATACTGTGGCACTCTTGCTATAGGTGTAATAGCTTTATGTCTTCTCTAGATAAAGATGATTGCTGATCAGTTTAGAACACCTGCACAAATTTTAGAGGGAGTTTCGGCGATCGCCCTGCAAATCCAACAGTCTGTAGTGTTAGAAGACATCCTACAGACGGCGTTGGACTCCACTCGAGCGCTACTGCAAACCGATCGCTTGTTGTTGTATCGCTTTCTCCCTGATGGCGGTGAGAGCGTCGCGGTTGAGTCAGTGGGCAGTGAGTGGGCACCGCTCTTAGGACAGCGGCTGGATGATCCATCTGTTACCGCTCCGTGGGTTGAGCATTACCAGCAAGGTTACACGAAGGCGATCGACGATTTTAGCGCTAACAGTAATGATTCCAGCTCTACAGGGCGCTTGACTCGACTGCATCGAGCATCCCTCGTTGTACCACTTTTCGTTCAGGGCGCTTTATGGGGCTTGTTGATTGCGTATCACTGTCAGAATGCACATGCGTGGCAGCCGCTGGAGGTGCAATGTTTGCAAATGGTTGCTATGCAGCTCGGCGTAGCGATTCAGCTCGGCGGTACGCTTCAAGAACAGCTCATTGGCGCGATCGCAGCCAAACTGCCAGGTGCAATCTATCGAGCAGTGTATAGCCCAGAGGGCGAGCTTTCTAGCCTTTTCCTAAGTGAAGCGTACCGTAGACTGCTGGGGCGCGACCCACAGGCGCTCATGGCGCACCCGGAACACGCACTCGAACTTGTCCATCCTGACGATCGCAGACGTTTCTTTGAGGCGATCAAAGCTGCTTCAGAAACCCTGGGAATGGATTCTTTAGAATATCGTCTCATGACGGCTGCTGGAGAAGCTTTATGGGTCAGGGATGATGCTCAGTTCTCCAGGGGTGAACACGGGGAGTTGATTATCGATGGCATGCACCTCGATATCAGCGATCGCAAGCGATCGGAAGCCGCACTGCTGGAAAGCGAAGCTAGCAAGAGTGCTCTGCTCAGTGCGCTACCCGATTTAATCATGCGGGTTGATGGGACTGGGCATTATTTAGAATTTCTTGCCACACCAACCTTTAGAGTAGTCGGCAAAACGGTTGACTTCGTTGGTATGAGCGTTTACGACAGTCTGCCGTTTGATGTCGCTCAACTGCGCATGGATGCCATCACTACAGCACTACAAACTCGTGCCATTCAGTTCTATGAGCAAGCACTTTTGATTGATGGCGAACTCCAGACAGAGGAAGTCAGAGTGGTGCCGTACCGAGAGCATGAAGTCCTGCTGCTCGTCCGCAATATCACCGATCGCAAACAGGCTGAAGCCGCCCTACGTGAGAGTGAAGAACGCTCCCGTCTTGCTTTTGAAGCGGCTCATATGGGCAGTTGGGACTGGAACATGATCACCAACAAAATGGTTTGGTCTGCAAGCTTGGAACGGCTGATGGGTATACAGCCAGGCAGCTTCGATGGACAGTTTGAAACCGTGATCGCGATGATTCACCCCGACGATCGCAGGCGCGTTGTTGATGCCATGACCCGTAGCGTGAAGCAAGGTGAAGCCTATGAGCTTGAGTTTCGCTTTGTGCGACCTGATGGCACTATTCGTTGGTCAGCAACAAAAGGTAACGTGCTACGGGATGCTTCCGGTGCACTCGTGCGAATGCTGGGAGTGAATGTAGATATCACCGATCGCAAACAGGCTGAGCTTGGACTACAGGAGCGTGTAGAACGAGAGCAGGCAATCAGCCGCGTCGTACAGACTATTCGCCAATCTCTGAATTTATGCACGATTCTAACCGCCGCTGCTACCGAAATTGCTCAACTCCTAAACGTCGATCAAGCCGCCGTAGTGCAGTATTTGCCAGAGCGCCACTGCTGGCTCTACGTTGCCAGCTATCGACGGAAAGCCAATCTGTTCGATGATCTTGGGCTAGAAATTTCCGACGAGGGGAATCCCTTTGCAGCGCAACTGAAGCGCCGAGAGATTATTAAAGTAACCGATGCGGCGGCTATTGACAGTCATAGTAACCAAAACTTTGCTCGAAAGCTACCGGGAGCATGGCTATTGGTGCCAGTCATCGTGGGTGATACGGTCTGGGGGAGCTTTAGTCTACGTTCAAGCCAACCGATCGCGTGTTGGCAAGATGAGCAAGTAGAACTTGTCCAGGCTGTAGCGGATCAACTCGCGATCGCCATCCAACAAGCAGCGCTCTACCAACAGGTGCAAACCCTCAATACTGATTTAGAACGACAGGTGCAGGAACGTACTGCCCAGCTGCAAAAGGCGTTAAAGTTTGAAGCACTGCTTAAACGCATCACCGATCACGTCCGCGATAGCCTGGACGAAACGCAAATCTTGCAGACAGCGGTGCAGGCACTGGCGATCGATCTAGCGATCGATTGCTGTGATGCCGCTCTTTACGATATGGAACGCCGTACCTCGACCATCTGTTACGAACATATCCGAGAGCGGGTATCAACTGGTGTCGGTGTTACAGTCCCGTTCGACCGGAATCCTGACCTTTATGACCAGGTTTTACGTGGACAGTCCGTGCATTGCTGTGTAACCTCGTTAACAGCAGACCCCTGCCGAAATATCAAACATATTTCAACCATTTTGATCTGTCCCCTAATGGATGAAAGCGGTGTTTTAGGAGACATGTGGTTGTTCAAGCCACAGCACACCTCTTTTGAAGAACTAGAAATCCGGCTGGTGCAGCAGGTTGCCAATCAATGCGCGATCGCGCTGCGTCAGTCTCGACTCTATCAAGCCGCTCAGTCTCAGGTAGAAGAGCTAGAGCGATTGAACCAATTGAAAGACGACTTTCTGAGTACCGTTTCCCATGAACTGCGGACACCCATGTCCAATATCAAAATGGCAACCCAAATGCTGGAAATTGGCTTAAAGCCATTGGGTGTCTTTGATGATGAAGCAAACCCCATCAACCGCTATTTCAACATTCTACGTGAGGAAGGACAGCGAGAAATTAGGCTGATTAATGACCTCCTCGATCTGGCTCGTCTTGATGCAGGCGTTGAACCGCTCACGCTCACCTCGATCGCGCTCACCCCCTTTCTTGCTCACCTTGCCGAACCCTTTCTTGAGCGCACTCACAAACAACAGCAGCAATTGCTCATCGAGGTACCTGAAACATTACCATCGCTCATCACCGATCGTGCTTACCTGGAGCGCATTCTGACTGAGCTGCTGCAAAATGCCTGCAAGTACTCTCCGGCTGGGGAAACCATCACTCTAGCAGCGCACGCCACTGCAACCATCACAACTATTCACGTCACTAATTCTGGCGTGACCATTCCAGCCGTTGAGTGCGATCGCATTTTTGATAAGTTCTACCGCATTCCCAACAATGACCCCTGGAAATATGGCGGTACAGGGCTTGGCTTAACGCTGGTACAAAAACTTACCGAACGCTTAGGGGCAACCATCCACTTCACCAGTAGCGACAATCAAACCACCGTCACTCTAGAGTTTTTGAACAGTGTTTGAAAGGGCTTCTAACACTGGTCTTGCCCCTATCAAGACAAACCTTGCGCCCCTAATTCTCAAACGTAGCTTCATAAACGCAGAATTATCTGTGAAGTTCCTGTAAAACGTCTAAATACTGGACTCTATGTTAGATACTTTTCGGTCTACTAGTGAATAAGTGAGATAGTGCTGAAGTGCAGATACTCCCAGCGTTACTTTCCCTCTTTACAAGGCTAAACCGTCTACCGATGGTGCATTACCAGGCTATCGAACCAATTTTTTAGTCGGACTGACAAAGCAACAGGTCAATAATGTCATCCGCTTTCTACAAGTGATTCATTCATTCGCCTGAGGCTTTGAGGTCTACATTCGCTAAACTCCGGTAGCCTACCAGGTTCAGTTGAAACAACATTAAACCGAACACAGCACAATTAGGTAGGTTCAAGCAATGAATTTCAAATCCATCGTCTTTAAGGCAACGGTTGCTGCTGCTGCTGTAGCAGGTTCAACTCTAGGTGCAGCGTCTGTACAGGCTGCCAGCGTGAGCAGTAACCTTAACTTTACCGGTAGTGTGAGCATCACACAAACGGGAACTGCCTTTAACTTTGACTTCCTCCCAAATCCTGGCTTCGCTTTCGGAGCCGCTGACGGTGACATTGAAATCGGAGCTAATTCCGGTCTGTTTGCAGAGGCGGTAGGTGGAGCCAAGATTAAAGATGTCTCTACTGACCAAAGCACGCTTCTGCCCAATTTCATCACTGGCTTGCTTTACGACGGGGACAATGTCACCTTCTCGCTCACTAAGGTTACTGCCTCTGTGGCAGGAGTTTTTTCCAGCACCGGATTTAACTTTTTTACCTTTGACGGCTTCTTTACGGATGGGTCAGGTATTGTGCTTGGCAACGGCGCGGTTTCTGCTCAGTTCGCTCAACCGACTGTGAGTGGTACTACCACCTTTTCGGGTAGTATCACGCCTGTTCCCACGCCTGCTCTGCTGCCAGGGTTAATTGCACTGGGTGTAGGGGTTCTCCGCAAGCGGAGGGTTGCAGCAGCTGAGAAAGCTGAGTTAAACACTTAGTGTCTAGCATGCCCGTCTCCCCAAGCTAAGGGGAGTTGCAGTATCTGTTTTAGGGGCATCTCACTAAAGGTGCCCTTTTTAGTTGAGCCTGGGGGTTACAGCCGCGTACAACGTTAGGAAGTATGGCTTTAGACGAGGACAGGACAAGATTCTCCGCTTTAGTTTGAAGTCCGTGTATAGTTCCCTGATGTGTCTGTGAAAATGTGGAAAGAGTAGTTGTCTGCCAAATTCTTCCGTTCATAGCAATTAATTACTATGGCTACTACCTCTGCTCCAAACAATCTTGCTCCTTCTTACTCTGGTAGAGCGCTCTGCCGTATTGTTGGCATTGCCTGCTTGGCTGGGTTTATCATCGATGTGCTGATTCTGGCGTTGCCGCCTAGCTTGGGCAGCGCAGAGTGGCGCATCGGTTTTTTACAACAGGTGAGCGATCGCAGCATCATTTTGCTTTTTGGTGCTGCACTCACCCTTTACGGTAGTTTAGAAGCTCGTGCTTTGCGTAAGCAACTGGGTACCGTTTGTTTAGCGATCGGAGTTGCCTACCTGCTCTCTTGTGTTCTGGTCATCCGTGATGGCTTGACGCTGAATGATCTGGCTGTCAAAAACATTACAACTCAGGCTACTCAGGTTCAAACTCAAATTGAGAAGGCAAAGAACGATCCGAAAGCCGCACCAAATATTACACCAGAGCAATTACAACAAGCGGCTCAAACCGTTGATACCAGAGCTATATCACTCAAGCAAAACGCTAAGACTGGTATTTTGAAAACGGCGATCGCGATCGTCGGCAATTTAGTAGTAATTGGCGTTGCACTGATTAGCCTTGGTCGGTATGGTATGCGATCGCGTAAAAGTTAATTGCGGTAAGAGCTAATTGTAACGAAATAGCAGAGAATACGAGCCAAGATGCTCACTACTTTCCGCACTCGAACTGAGAGTCAATTTGTAGTCCCATTTTTCTTAGTGACTTGCTAGCTGGGCTTTTAGCTTCCAATCTAGTTGGGATGTGACGGTTAAAGCCTCTCAAAAAATCGTTGAATTGAATTGTGCTCGTGACGCTATTTTCGTAGTAGCGTCAATACCCGCCAGTGGAAAGCATTCGCATGAGTTGAGACTTTACCAGTTTATAAAATGTCTATGAAGTTTATGAAGCCTCAAAAAAATAGGCAGGCACTAATACATCAAGCTCAAAACGGTTTTGATTGGACGGCATGTTTGCTGCGTGAGAAGCTCAAAACCAATCATGGGCGCATCATCTTGGTGGGATTAGCTGTGGGACTATACTACTTTCTAATCTGGTCTACAGATTTGATTGTTCGGGGTTCACGTGGCTCCCTTGGGTTATTTCTTATTAGTGGCATGGTCTTCCTGGCGTTTCAGAACCTGTGGGGACAGCGAAAAGAACTAAGCAAAATGACAGCATCTGAGGAGGATCAGTTACTAGGACACCTTCTGATTTTAGCTGGCTTTGCAGTTTTCCCTTTCTGCAGGTTTGCTCTTTGGTCTCAAGGGTTAGCTTGGTTAATTGTTCTCACTGGGATCGTTTGTAGTACATGGGGAGCTACCTTCTTCAATCGCTATAAATTAGCAACACTTCTGGTTGCCTTGAGCGTTTACCCTCGACCGGGAGACACTACTACAATCATCTGGCAAACGTTTATGCCCAATCAATGGCTAGAAAAACTGATGGCATGGGGCGGAACCATTGGATTACAGGCAATTGGTCAACCAGCAACAGTAAGCGAAACAATTATTTTCCTAGAGCATGGAGCCGTTGAGGTTAATTTCGGCTGCAGTGGCTTTCACATGGCGGTCTCAGTTGCAATCATGGGTGCTTTGTTTGGACTATTTCTGAAACAGCGACTGTATAAAATTATTCTTTTAACTATCACTGGAGTTTTCCTCTCGCTACTGTTCAACGTTCCACGTATTATGTTGATGGCGATCGCATCAGTATATTGGGGAAGCTACTGGTTTCACTTCTGGCACAGTTCTTGGGGATCTCAGATTTTTGTTGGCGCTTTGTTTACAGTTTATTACTACATTCTTATGGCAGCTTTAAAGCAACCTGCAAAAGCAAAGCCTTAGCTCAGCTTGTGCCAATAACGCTGTCTAACAAAGCAGATTGAAGCAGTTTAACTAAACCCAGTCAACTATACTACTCAAGCAAATATGGTGTCGATTATGCTTCAACAGCTAGCACGTCTTCGAGTCAACTCATAAATCTCCATTAACCTGTGGTAATTCCGATTCATCGTATAGTTTGCTTCAAACTCTGCTCGTGCTTCGTGACGCATCTGTTTATATTCAAGTGGGTGCGTTAAAAGCCATTCAATTTGAGCAGCCAAGTCCGCCGGATTGCCTGGACAGAACTTAAGACCAGTACGTTTATGATCAATTAGTTCAGCGATCGCTCCAATGTCAGCACCGATAACAGGTGTACCTTTTGCAAACGCTTCTACTGCAACTCGACCAAACGTTTCATACCACTCTGATGGGAAGACCAGAAATTTTGCCTCTCCCATTAATTCATACGTATCTTGAATAGATTTGCGACCTAACCAGGTAATATGAGGCATGTTGCTGGTCTCATCTGCCAGTCTTTGAGCCAAGGGTCCCTCTCCGACTATTTTTAGAGGGGTTTTTATTTTCATTTGCTTCCAGGCTTTCACCAGGGTATCTAAACCTTTTTCGACTGATAGTCTTCCTACATAAAGAGCATAGCCGCCCTGTCCACTACCTGCGCCGGGATCAGGATCAACAAAGTTGGGTTTAACTAAAATTCTCTCTTCTGGTAGTCCCCCCTCGATAAACTTTTGACGAGCAAATTCGCTCAAGGCAATGTAAGTGTCTACCATTTCTGCCCAAGTACCAACTGTCCGGTGAATCGATAGCATCGCAGCTACAGCTGCGGTAGCCATTCGACTCTCCTTGTAGCAGCCATGTAGCACACCAGGTAAAGGTAAAAACTTACCCAAACAATCCTCACAAACTTTTCCCTGTCGAAAAAAGAGAGCATTGGGGCAGAGCAAGCGGTAGTTACGAAGCGTCTGAACAACAGGTACGCCTACTTCTTTTGCTGCATAGTAAACAGAAGGGGAAATCAGGGGGAAAAAGTTTTGAACGTGAACAATGTCCTGAGGTTGATGATTGAGTTTTTCTTTGAGAATGCGGTATGACTCTATAGACCAGGTTGTTTTCAGAGCCATTTGGATTGAATTGATAGTTGCAATTCTTTGGTTATCCTCTTCATAAATCCCTACCTGATGTCCCATCTTTTGTAGCATACGCTCTTCTACACGGCGAGACTCATCTTCTCCACCGTAGAGCAGGTAACAATTATGTACGCTGAGAATGCTCATCTTAGTATGCAGGAGATCTTTGATCATATTTTTTGCTAATTTTCTAAAACGAGCACTTTGATTAATTGCCTCAACACGATGGCAGAGCTTGAGCAAGGCTCTCAAGCTCTGCCATCTTCAATAAAATTTGTAGAGAGGCTCAAATGCTTTTTACTTGCAACAACCAGAGTTTTAAGGAAAGAAGCTTAGTCGTCATTATCTTTGCTTTGAATGGGCAATGACAACTTACTATATTCCACCTAATTGATTGTCATAAGATCATCAGTAAAAAATAGCTGTCTATTTTTTAAATCAGTGTTTGATGCGGATGCGAAAATGCCAACTCAGATTCTCTCACAGGTTGGTCGTCAACTTGCTACCGCCCAGTCCTATGCTGAAAATACAGAATAGTTGATCAGTTCATGATTTTAGAGACAAATTCGAGACTTTTTCATACAGTTTGAGATATTGCTGAGCAGTGTGTGCTCTCGAAAAGAGATCTTCCTTGGGGTGCTGATTGCAAGGAAGTTTTAAAGATTGAGCAATTGCTTCCACTAGATTTTTGATCGGGTCTAGTTGCAAATCAAAAAACACGCAATTCAAAGAGGCAACCTCTCGAAAAATCGGAATATCAGAGCAAACAACTCTGCAACCAAAATAACGTGCTTCTGCTAAAGGAATGCAAAATCCCTCGGTTGAAGAGGGTGCAACAAACACATTACAGTGCTGATATAGCCAGTGTAATTCATGATCAGAAATCGATGAGAGCATCAAAACACGTTCTTGTAACCCTAGTGAATTAATCTGCTTATACAATGTATTGGTCTCAGGACCAGGGCTGCCTACCAAGATTAGTCGAGTTGAGGCACTAAGAATTCGTGCTTGAAGTAGTTGATTATAGGCTTCTAGCAATAAATCAATGTTTTTGTTCTTCCGGTGCTGGGCAACCCAAAGCAAAAAAGGAAACTCTGGCTGATTACCAAGTTGACTTGGAGCAACTGAGCGAGTATTACTAAAATCTACAGAGTTATAAATGACATCAGTCGGTTTATCAAGGCTTGAAAAATAGAGTTTGAGCTCTTTCAAGGTAACTTGAGAGACGCAACTGATTCCATGGCTATTAAGGACACATAGCCTTAAAAATAACTGATTAAACCAAACATACGGGTATCCAAAATTCTCTGGGCATTCAAAAGGGTAAAGGTCGTGAATGGTAGAAATAATAGGTACAGAAAACAGTGTGCGGATAAACGGAAAGGGAAATGACATATGCACAATATCTGGCTGAAGTTGATTAGACAACTTGGGCAGCTTGAGTAGAAACCAGAGGTTTCTAGAAGTTGAGTTATTTTCAATATCTACATTAATTAGCTTTATTTTTTCAGACGAAAATAGGTCCTTAAAGTAGTGCGTTTGCCATTTACCAACTATTAAAGTCACTTGTCTGACGGAAATAGTTTCAGCTAAACATTGGGCAAGATTAGCTGCATAACGACACACACCTGTTGGCTGAGAAGGTCTGTGCAATGCGGGAATCAAGACGTGCATATAAAACTTGTTTCTGTAGTAGACTCAGGCAGAAATTATGATCATTTTAACAATTAGAAATAACTGTCGAAGTTCTGTTACAGCTTTCAAAGAGGATTGATTAGAAGCAACATATTTCCCTCTTCCCTTACTGATCTTCTATAGCGAATAAAGCTACTTCAGTAAGAAACTTTGCGGCGGTTTCGGGAGTATGCTGAGCAATCACTTGCTTAGATTTTTCACCCATAGTGGTAATCAAATCAGGATGTTCGATAATATGACGCATAGTTTTAGCAAGATCCTCAGGCTGGTTTGGATCAAAAAGGTACCCATTCTCTCCATGTGAAATCATTTCTGAGGCTCCTGCCCATTTAGAGCAGAGAACTGGTTTACTAAACACCATGGATTCTAGAACGACCATTCCCCATGTATCTTCTAATGTAGGTAAAACAAAGACATCAGCATTACGAAAATAATTTCCAATCTTACCATAATCTACCCATCCAATCCAATCCACAGGTAGATTATGCTGCTGGCTGAATGCTTTGAGTTCTTCTTCCATGGAACCCTGACCAATAACTTGTAAACCGTAATTTCGGTAGCCCCACGACTGTAGAATCACACATGCTTGCAGCAGTAGGCTCAGTCCTTTGCGCTGAATTAGTTGTCCAACAAATAGAAAAACTGGTCGCTGAGACTGGCGTGGCATAGATTCAGAATCGGGCAAAACCTTTAACAATGCGGTTGAATCAGGAACTTCATACGGTTGCTGAAATACACAGTTCTCTTTAGCCTTCAGAATCCTAGTTAAATAAGATCTTCCAGCTTGGGTATTAGTAATACAAGCATTTGATAAGCTAATCATTATACGCCGTAGCCATATGCGAAATGGAGAATCTAGACAGTCTATATTGGGACTGCTGCCGTCATAAACAATTACAATCCGCCATCTACACAGAGGTTTTAGGAGCACGATAAAGAGTGTCCAGATAGAGAAACCCATCGTAAATATTACCTGTGGCCTGAAGCGAAGCAAATAGATGATAATTTTTGGAGAAACATAGGATACGCCACGGCTGTAGCCATCCGTCACTTTAGTTTCTAAAAACTTTGTTTTCCCAACGACTTGAATAGAAAAAGTGTTTTCAAATCCCGGAGAAAATCCTGTCCAAAGCCCTGTATAGATAACGGTTTTCCTGAAGGTTGTAGTGAATCTACTGAAAACAGGATGCCAATAATTGCCTGTTCGAAGCGAAGGAAAAACCCAGGCAATGCGAAGATCACTCATATAGGTTCCTGGAGTATATCTTGAGAGTGCTGAAATTAACCGGTAGTTAGATGTAACGTTGAACTCACTAATCTCGAACGTTCTAAGCCGCTACCGCTTTTAGTTTATTAAGGGCAAGTGACCAGATTATTCTTCTATATGGTGACAACCAATAGATGTACCAAAATGGTCCACCGTGCCGTTGAGCAAAAACTTTCCATTCTTCTAACGAATAGAGAACAGCATCTTCGGCTAACAGACCTTTGGGTTGCGTTAGCTTCTGCAATTGCTGACTTGGGGATAGATTTTTATACTTCTTTTCATTTCCCAATCCATTGTTAGAACAGGTCCCGATGTAGTGTGGAGCAATCCAAAGGGTACAGCACTGTTGCCGAGACCTCAGACCATAATCATAGTCAGCCAGGTAATGTCTAAAGATTGGATCTACGTTACCCACCCTTTTAGCAACCTCATGAGGAATTAATACACAGTTGCCATTCATGGTTTGACACTGTTGTGAAACTTCCATTGGTTTTACAAGCGAAAAGTTGAGAGGACGAAACCAAGCAGTGCAGCGTAAACCTCCATAGGTTAGTTCATTGCTCTCTGGGTCTTGTGTAGATCCGATGATGAGCGCATGATGCTCACCCTGCTTATCTAACTCATTCCAGGTGTGAAGCAATGTATCCAGTGCTTGTGGATAGAGGATAGTGTCGTCATTTAGCCACAAGTAGAAGTCATGCTCATGCTCAAGCGCTTCTGCAAATGCTCGATGCATGCCGCCTGTCCAGAATAAGCTTCCGCTACCCTTAAGTAGGCAAACTTGGGGATAGCTCTGGCGCACTGCCTGAAAAGTACCATCAGTACTACCATCATCCACCAAGTAAATGCTGAGAGCGAGATTTGTTGGAGACTGTTGTTTGTACAAAGCGGACAAGCAAGCTAAAGTCTTTTCCCTCCGGTTATGACACGTCATGAGGACTGCAAGACGATGACTTCCCATAATTAACAAATTGGGGTTGAGTTGATACAAGTAGTGCAGTAACAGGAATAAATCTATGACTGCTTACATTTCGTTATTCCTTCTAAAGCTCCACTATCAGGAGAAATGAAAAGCCCTACAGTCATTCTTCACTATTTCTTCACAACTAGTCGTTCGTCCGAAATGCTTTCGCACAGTGGAACTGTTGAACAAGGCAAAAGTTTGCTAGTTTGCTACAAAAGATCTCGGAGGTTAGTGCGAACTGCCTTGTGGGTAAACCAACTATAGTGGTTCGCTTATAGACTCGACGAACGTGTTGGTTCACATAGGTGTATTGGGATAAGTGATGTCCTTGGGCTTCTAGAGATAGCCCAAACAAAGCATTGAGTCTGCTTTTCGATACATCTTAAGTATTAAGGAAAGAAATTTGTAGTAAGCTCTTGAGTGTGAATGGCGAGCCTTCCTATAATTGTCAATCCAAATTATTACTATGCCTTCTTCTCCAGACGTTTACTCTTTTGGTAACCCTCCTTGAGGGTAGTGCAAGCTCTCAGCCAACCATTAAGTTATTTCTAAACAATTTGACGCGTCGAAGTTTTATCTGTTATCTCTTGATAAAGCCGCAAATATTCTTTGGCTTGCATTTCCAAAGTAAATTTTTGTTCAGCTTTCTGGCGTGCACGGTCGCATAACTTCAAATGTCGTTCCTCGTCGCCTAACACCCAAGCAACTCCTTGAGCCAAATCGTCAACTTCATAAGGTTGAGCTAGATAACCGTTACGTTTATGCTCAATCATGTCTGGCATCCCTCCGAGATTGAAGGCAACGCAAGGAGTCCCGCAAGCGATCGCCTCCATAATCGTATTTGGCAGATTGTCTTGCACAGAAGGTGCAACAAAGACATCAGCTGCAGCATATACTAGCGCCAATGAAATATCATCACTCAATTTACCGAGATAATGGGTAGAGAATCCTAAATCAACTGAAGTGCTAGGTTGAGATACACCAAAAATAACCAACTCAATTTTGTCTTGCCATTCTGTTTGTTTCAGGCGTTGCAAGGCAGAGTGTAATAAATGAAATCCTTTTCGGGGGTCTCCTGTTGGACGCATAGCTCCAAACAAAATAAGTGATTTATCTTGAGGTAAATTCAGCCGATCGCGAGCAAGTTGTCGATTCAATGGTTTATAGATCTGGGTATCTAGTCCATTGGGAATCACTTTTACCTGCAAATTATGAAACAACGCACTAGAAGAGGCACAGCGGGCAAGCCAGATGCTGGGAGTCACAATAGTTAGATCTAGCTGCTTCCAAGCCTTTGCTTTGCGCTGCCAAACCCAGCGTGATAGGTCGTGCTCCTTGTCACTTTGTAATTGCGGGCAGTTACCACAATTAACAACATAACGATCGCAGTCTCCGGTGTAGTGGCATCCACCGGTAAATGCCCACATATCGTGCAGCGTCCAGACAATGGGTTTATTTAGTTTGGCAATTGTTTCAAGCTGTAAGTAACCATGACCCAGCCAATGGAGATTAACAATATCTGTATCAATTTGAGCCACCTTAGAGAGGGCATTGTCTGGAAACCACTGTGGCGTAAACGCAATCTCTTTAGGGTTAGCGTACCGTTTCAGTGGCAGAGCGTCTAGACGTTCAGGTAATTTTAACCGATGAATTACCTTTTCTAGCTTTGTTTGTGGACATAAGACCGTTGTATCATCACTGGTTTTATGTTGTGTCAGTAGATGAGACGTTACAGCTAGGTTCCGTAAACCTTTATGTAGACGGTGCGCTGCCCGACCCGCACCTCCATCATCAGAGCTACTTAAATGTAAAACTTGCATAGTTCAAATCAGTAGGGTGGTCGTCCAATTCTTAGACTAGGAATTATGTTTGAAACTTCTCATTTTTTTCACGACACGTTTGAACAAGTTTGGCTGGTAATCAAACAACGTCTGTTGTGTAAAGTCATCGGCTTGGGCATCTCGGATAATATAAGGGGGATGCTTTAAGGGAAAAGTAACCGCTCCAAGTGGAATTTTGCTGTAAGGATTGTTTTCAGAAAGGGTATGCGTTCCATCTTGGCTGAAGCCGATATTTTCGACTAACTTCACGCGAGGTAAGATAGTCAAGCCACTTTGTATCCAGCAGGTGAACATCATTTGATAATCCCAAATTGTGTCTCTCTCCTGTTCATACATGGATTGAAACACTTGAGTCCAGACTTTTATGGCATTAGCATCCCTTAAGATATCCTCTAGTAAGCCCTGATCGCGGATCAGTGGCCAGAGCGGGATTTCAACATCAAAATGCTTCCAGGTTCTGCGCCAACTTGCCCAGCCCCAACCGTGGTGGTAACGAGAAAAGTAGTAGCTGTACTGACTTCGGTTCCAACTCTTTTGCACATTTTGTCCTGAGATTGCAAAGACGCGTTCGTCATGTCGGTAACGGTCTAACAGTTCTTCACAAAAACGAAAGAATGATGGATGGGGTAAGCAATCGTCTTCTAAAATAATCGCTTCTTCAACCGTGTCGAATACCCAATCTAGCCCACTCACCACACGCTGCTGGCACCCTAAATTAAAATCGGCATAATTTCTTAGGACTTCGCAGTCCCAATCGACACGATCGATAACAGCACGAGCTGCCTCACACTTCTCTGCTTCGCCTGGGCGGTCAGAACGCGGACCATCAGCAACTACCAGCAATTTAGAAGGTTTAACTTGACGAATTACTTCAAAGACCTTTTCAGTTGTGTCAGGTCGTTTAAAGATCAGTAAGGCAACTGGGGTATTCATAATGCTATGTACTAAAATTCTCTATGAGTCTATTTCTCTTGAAGCTTCTTCTAGCTTCAATGTTTAGTCGAATGTGCATTAGCACAAAGTAAAACCAGTAGAAATTTGCTCCAATTAAACCTTGGCGCTCGGTTTCTGTATTATTGGTAAGTGCGAGAAACAGTAGCACTATAAGTGGCAGAGTTGCTTCACTCAGCTTACTGTTCATACTGTGAGTAAATGCTGAAGTGATGGCTCTTAAGTATGCACCAAGATAAAACACTAGCCCGGGAATTCCTAGTTGTAGAAGAATCTCTAGAAAGCCATTATGGGCATGACCTGGAACATAACCAGGAAGAAAAATACTTGCAGCGGGATTATCTGAACCCCTCCAAAACTGCCAAAAACCTGCATACCCATACCCGGTCCATGGTCTTTGCGCAATGTACCCTAGAACTTGGGGCCAAATTTCTGCACGACCTGTCAAATTGGTGTTCCTTCCAGATGCCACAATGATGCTAGCTGCATTCTCAGTGATGATTGAACCGCCAAGAATCCCAACTATTAGAAAAAATAAAATAATCAATGGAGCCTGCCTATGTTTATACAACCGGATAGACCGTAGTGCCGTCAACAAACAAAGTAGAGCAAGAAGGATAAAAACACTTGATATGGCTCTCCCCATACTTAGCAGAACAACTGATAGAAATATAATGCCAAGCGATATTAAGCGGTGTTTTGAGTGACAAAGGATGTACCAATACCATAAAAGGATATTTAGGCTCATTTCAATAGGCATAGCCTTGCTACCTACGAAAATGCCTCTCCAATACGAAAGCTCAAGTCGTCCGATCGAAGGTAGTAAGACAACAGCAAACAGGCTTAAAATAGCTGTAATTGTTAAGCTCCATCGAATGAAATAATTCAGCTCTTCCCAACTATATCGTTTTGCAATGTGTGCAGCGAGCATAGCTACTATCAGCGCTGCCAAGCTCCCGCGGAAGGTTAAACCAGGAGTGTCAGACCATCCAAAAGATAAAAGCGCTAGAACGAGAAGGAGAGCCAAAAAGGGCTCTTTAAACAACTCAACTGAGTTACGTAGAAACCCACGAAACCAAGCTCTGAAGAAAATAAGTATTACACTATAAAAAGCCAGCCTTACAACCAGCTTTGTGAGCGGGATATCTCCGATCGCTAGATCCTGGAACTGAAAAGGAGAAAGAATGACTGTTGGCAGAATAAAGATAACCACAGCCAGAGTAAATAGCTTGTCTAGCTTGTCGGTTACTTTCTTTTTGCTAGTGTAGTGGAACACAACTACAAAGAAGATCATGGATAAGCTACATCCAATTAATAGAATTGCTAATGAAATTATCTCCATAATCTCCACAACAGTAGGACTAAAGCTACCAAGGCTTAGTTGATATACTTCGAACAGTCGAGTTTAGCTATCATCGCTTACATATTTCAACTCGCAAATCTGCAATCAGGAATTCTCCTGAGGTGTCAGGTTATCTCCATCAAATCTTTACATTCCTGACGATTATGCTAGGAAGAGGGAATCCTTCGCTCAACCTCAACTTACGAGGCTCCAGCAAAACGGAGGTTTCATTTCACACTGAACAACTCGTACTAAGATTTACTTTCACAAAGACTCAGAAGCTTGTAGTGCTGTCTGAGACATTCAAGTGACTTGATTGTTGATGATAACGATCGAGAGAAAGCAGATAAATAAATAGCTCAAGATGCGAAAAGTTTCCTGATTGACGCTTTAAACTCAGTAATAACAAGATGAGTCTATTGGTGGTCACTCTTAACCACTTGAAGATTCTGAACAGCGGTACAAGTTTGGAGCTAGAAGCTTGAGAAAAGTTATTGCCTTAGTTGACATATTTTGGGATGGTCATCATGAAACTTATTTCAAAAGCATTACTCGCTTAGCTCTTGAACTTGGTTGTCAGGTAATAGCATTCTGCCCCGATCCTAAAAATCTTCAGGATTGGATTTCTTCTCAGCTTCAAGATTATATTCAAAATATTAGTGTATTTGAAATTCACAGACCGACAGTCAAAAAAGCTATTTATCCTAAACTTCCAGGAGCCAGGCAACTGCACGGAGCCGTTGATGTCCTAGAACATTGGAAGGATATGGCTCGATCGATCCAATTTGCTGCATCAAAACTTGGCAAGTATCCCGACCTGGTATTTTGCTTGTGGATTGATAGCTATTTAAGCTCGTATCTCAATTGCCAAACTATTGATCGAATCTTTCCCTATAAGTGGTCTGGACTGTATTTTCAGCCTCGGCACCTGCGTCAAAAGCAACGGTTTAGTTTCATGGGGAGACACCTCCTTCAAAGACACTCACTTCTGCACTCCGCCTACTGCCAATCCATCGCTCTTCTAGATGAGGGAGTGGCAGAGGCTCTTCAAGCGTCTCTCGGCAATAAACCTGTTATTACTTTTCCTGATTTTGCAGATGAGTCACCACCAGATTTAAGCTTTGAATTAGTGCAAACAATCCAGGAAAAAGCAAAGGGCCGGAAAATAATTGGGTTACTAGGTGCTCTGGGCAGGTATAAGGGCTTTTTAACGATGCTTAGGATGTCTAGAGAAACAGTTGAGGAAAACTTTTTTTTTGTTTTTGCAGGAAAGCTATACAGGCAAGAGTACTCAATTGATGAGCAGACAGAAATTAATTGTGTAATTGAGTCAAATCCCGATAATTGTTTATTTCATCTTGAGCGAATTCCGGGTGAACCACAATTCAATGCTATCATTTCAACCTGCGATGCGCTATTTGCTCTATATGACTATCCACATAGCAGTAACATCCTCACAAAAGCTGCTATTTTTGAAAAACCTATAATCACAAGTAACCAATTTTGCATTGGGGAAAGAGCTCGTCGTTATCAGTTAGGAGTAACTGCAACTCCCAATCATCTTTCTGAGGCCCTCGTCGCCCTACGGACTCTCGGCAAATGGCTCAATCAAGAATGCATAATCAAACCTAACTTTGAGGAATACAGGCATATTCACTCTATTGCTCAATTACGCCAACAGTTGAAAGTTATTTTAGAGTGTATGTAAGTTATTGGCTCAAGCCTTAGCGCCAGTAGAGCTATGAGCAGAGAGTAAATGGCAATGAGCTGAAAAATATCTACTGCCATAAAGCGATCGTTTTAGGAAAAGCTTCTCTATATCTGGTAGATCCAGCGGCAGTGCAAAGTAAATTGGTGCTTTTTGATCGAATTTATCAATCAGTCTTTTGACCTGAGGTGTAGCTCTTTTAATTTATATCTTCATTTGCTTTAAAGCCGCTTTTCTTGCTCCAAGAAAAGCTCTTGTTTGTCCTATTAGCCTGCCAGCAAAATAGAACCTTCTCCATCTTTTGCTAACTAAAAGTTTCATCGCCAGCTTGGCATCACCTTGGCAATGCAGGCAAACAAATTTTATTTTTTTGTTTAGAACATTGTTATATCCATAGGGAATTCCGTTTTTAAAAACAAATTGTTTCACGCCAAATCTTAATTTATATTCATTTTCATGATAGTTGGTTGGTGTGCTGATACTGTGATCTGAAGCCATACCTTCTAGAGTCTTAGCAAAGTTATAAATTCTGCTATTGTCTTTAGACCACAAATACAAGAGGGTCATTTCGCTAACGCCACCAGGAGCACAGTTTTCAAGATGCCATTTGTGTTTTGCTTCTAGTAGACTGCGTAGATTATTTCTATTGGTATACGTGTCAATGCAAAAGTTTGTAAAGCTTTCAATTCCCTCTAAGGTCCAGTAAGAGAAGTGAGTAGAGGCTGCCCAAAAAAAGTTATCTTGTTTTTCAGGAGTAGTTAAGCCTGCAATACAATCCTGCGGAAGTAGAGGGTAAACATCTGCTGTGTAGTTGGCAAAGGTGATAATATCGCTGTCTAACAAAAACGCTTTGTCTGATCCATGAACTTTCATCCATTCTTCGAGAAGAAACATGCGCTTCCAGAAGCTGATTTCATACTTCTTCGAGTAATCAGACATTTGAACATAATTTCTCATGAAGTTCTGATACTTCTCAGGTTCTATAGAAGAAGCATCCCAATGGTTCTTCCATACGTGTTGATTAGCTTTATCACCAATCAGTATAACTTGACTGTTTAAGCCTGCGGCAGAACTCAAGGAATAACCTAGATAAGCTGGAGCGGTATCAAAATGAGCAATGATTACAGGAATTTTCATAAGTGCTAACCTATCTTAGAGAAGCTATACTTAGAAGCTAAACCTTAATAAATGTCTGGACTAAGTTCTTCTCATTTCGTTGTTTCTACATGAGTTTTTGAGACGATACCATATCGTTCCATATATTAAGATTAGGTCCCCAAAATCCATCTTAAAAAGAGGAATGTTAAATGAATCGTCTCCTTTCTTATGAAGAACTGGATCGGAATAGCACTTGTAAGGTCTCCTCTTAACCTCGTGCAAGCCTAGTAGAAAAAAATCGCGCAAGCCTGGTAGAAAAAAGGTTGGGGTCTTTTTTTAACATCTGTGAAGAGCAGTACATAGTACTGCTTAACCAGAAGAGAGGGTTTTCAGAGCCAAACCGTAGCCTCTTTGCACAGCATCATGAAAACGACGTTCCATAGCTGATTTCCGCGAACGTTTGTAGTATTGCTTTATCTGGGTTCCCCAAGAAGGCTTTTGAGGATATTTGCCCCGAAGAGAATCCAAGATAACCTTAGAAAAAACCATACTCTCGGTCAGCTTGATTAGATACTCTTCTTGAAGTCGACTAGATGGAATTAAATGCGTCAATTTTAGTGCTTTGAATTGCCCCATCCCTAACCCAATATCGCAAGCAACAAGCGCTAAATCTGAATCTTCACAGGAAGTTAGAACTTTACCCTTGCGACCCAAACCTGCTCGCTTAGGATCACTATGAATTAATTCAGCATATTTTTCAGCTACAGCTTTTCGTACACAAAGTCCCGCCCCACAAGGAGTACTCTCATTCATATACGAGAAATTTGACCACTGGTCTTGGTTAAATTCTCGGATTGCTAAGTATGGCAAATATGGTTTTGCCCACTCCGGAGGTTCTTCTTCAAATACTGCTTTGATTTGTCCTCCCCAGGAGCCAACCATTGGGTAGCTTTTGCTAATCTGTAGGGTAATTTCTAAGTAATCTAACTCTAGTACATTATCATCATCTACAAAAACTAAGATTTCACCTTGAGCCTCTCGAATTCCCCTTAGTCGAGCATGAGTGAGCCCGAGTTGAGTTTCTTGAATGTGCCGAGCATTAGAGTGCCAGCTCAAGTCCAGTTTTGTAGAAAGCTTTTGCTCACTCGCATTATCAATCAACAGTAATTCCCATTGCTCAAAGGGTAGGGTTTGAGACATTAGTGCAGTTAGCACTTTGTCAATATAACTACGTCGAGGGTTGTGAGCACAGATTATGACACTGATGGGTGGTTTCATAGTAGCCAGACGGAGTTAGACGAAAAGTAAGGAACAATTTAAGCGTTAGAGTGAAGCACACATAATTCCCAGATACCATTTATAAGTGCTTAAAGGGAGCCAGGAATTGAGGCTTTAGAGATTTACTTCCCTAGTACCTGATTTTATGCGTATTTTTCTTAAGGACTCTAGATAGAATAATTTCATACCTAGCTTCATTGAGGATTGAAGAACCCTTGATGAATGGCAGCACTTTAAGGCTTCTTTAAGCTGGTTAATAGCGGATGAAGTATCTCCTGACTGAGCAAATTCATTAGCTGTGTTCAATGCATAGAACGCATAATTCTGTAATGCAATTTTTGTGAGTTTCTGAGCATCTCCATTGGGTAAATAGTTCTGAACAATGCCAACTGCTTTTCGAAAGTCCTGGATATTCTTACCTATGCGTATTGATGTTCCAGTTAATGAAGTTGAACTCTTACGGTATAAAGCTAACGGTTCAACTTCATACCAAACTGGATAATTAGCAGCAATGCGTACCCACATCTCCCAATCCTCTCCCCAGCAAGACATACGGTGATCAAAACCGCCGAGTCGCTCATACACATCTCGTCGAACAACGATCGAGGGCGTTTGAATTCTTTGCTGAACGGCGATGCGTTCTAACCAATTAGTCAAAATGCCAGGCTCAGGCTGCTCTAACCAGGAGATGCCAGTCCAGTTTCCCCGTTCGTCCATATAAATATGGCGACAGAAAGCAGCACCAATTTCAGGATGCTGTTCAAAACCTTGTTGTAGTTTCCTGTAAAACCCTTGTAATACGCGATCATCTCCGTGCAAAAGATGAACTAACCTCCCACGCGATCGCTGTAAACAAGTTTCAAAATTCTTGATATAGCCTACGTTTTGTGGCTGTTGATAAAATCCAACCCGTCCCTTACCTAATTCTTCTACAACCGCTTGAGGATCGTCTTTAGTAGAGTGATCATCAACCACTTCGATCTGCATCATCTCTGCGCCTGGATCTTGCTCTAAGACGCTCGCTAGGGTTTTACGTAGATAGTACGCACAGTTGTAAGTTGGAATCATTACAGACCACAAAGGGCGAGGAGTTCCATCAGAAATAGGTGAAATTAGTGTGCGATAAAGGGTCTGATATGTTTCTGGCATAAGTCTATCCATTAAATTAGTAAATTCTTTTGATTCCAGCTTTTAAGTTTATTGATTTGTTTTCATAGAATTTTCGCTATTAAAGTCAAAGGGCTTTTATTAGCATGACAATAATTATTTATGGTGACAGGAAAACGGTATAGAGTTTATTTTCATCACCGTAACGCACCATTGGCGATCGCTTAGTGCGTCACGCTGGCGCTCTAGAGAAGCATATCTGTACGGCTATACAGCACCCAGCCATTGATGTCACGTCTTAAATGACCAAGTTAATAATTGATGCTTTTAGCAGCTTTGCCATATTGCTTTACCCATTGAACATAGCTTTCAGAAATAACTAAAAAATCCCTTTCTATTAATTCATCAACTCTTGTCAACTGGCAGGCATTTTCTTGTTTAATAGGAAGGTTCTTATCCTCCTGCAATCTCTTCCAGTACATTTCATACTCTTGACTCGCTGATGATGCATACCTATCAGTTTCTACCGCATCAGCAACCTTTTTATAGAATAAACTTGTGAAGGGATAGTGTAGAAGTACAGTTGTAACATCAGCTATTGATGCAAATTCAACTTGATGGCAATTAACAAAGATACGCATTTTCTGCTTATAGAGAATCAAAGCAGCTTTTGTTAGATAATTATCTGTGTTGAACAAGGTTTTACGAACCCCACCGATATGCCAATTGATATTTTCCTTGCTATCTCCATACCCTGAAGGATATCTTTCTCTTCTAAGATTAGAGATGTCATAAAACGTGTATGTCTTCTTCAGATCGTCACTCTTATCGCTCTTCAAAAGTCCTAATGGAACTTCTGAAAACATATCAAGCATGTGCGCTAAAACAGCGGTATAAGAGTTTGCATTCAGGTAATTCAAAAAAGACTTTAAACCGAGTTTGTCAGAGTAAGGATAATCAAATAACTCGTCTATATCAGAAAATAAGTTCCATCTGTTTCTTGAAAAACGTTTTACCAAGTACTTCTTCATAAAAGTTTCGTATTTTCTGTAAGGAATTTTTGTACGAAGAATGGTGACGTTTTCATGTTGACGCGCTATTTTGATGGTGTCATCAGTTGAGCCATTATCTAAGAAAACTATGTGTTTAACCCCCAATGAAAAATAGTGATGGATAAAAGATGTGATGTATAGCTCTCCGTCTCTAAGCAAACATAGCACTAGCAATTCGTCAATGTTATATTTGATTCGCCTTGGACCATAGACGTGCTTAACACTCAAAGAAACAATTAAGGGATGGATATAATTCTCCAAGATATATGACATCTGCATGCGTCTTGTGATTCTTTGCTGAAATGTCCTTAAATACTGGTAAATATCTTTGAAAAACATAAGCTTACTTCTTCCTACATTTTTGTTGATAATGAATTAAGCGTTTCTTTGACAGTCAACCTTGTTTTTGTTGCAAATTCTAAAGGTCTGCAACCGTTTTCATTTCCTGTAACAGAAAACTTCGTAGCTGTTTGCCAATAGCCTCTAACGAAAAGTGTTCCTCTATGCGGCGACGAGCACAGTATGCGAGTTTATCTCTGTAAACCGTATCTTCTAAAACTTGTTTAAGAGCAGATGCAAAAGCTATTGCGTCATCACAAGGTACAACAATACCGCCATCCTGCTCCCCAGCTTTAAAGATATCAGGAATTCCAGGAGCTGCGGCTGCAACAACAGGTAATCCACAAGCCATTGCTTCAGTTGGTGCAACCGGAAAACCTTCGAAGCGAGATGGAAAGGCGTAGACATCAGCAGCAGATAAAAGTTGCCGCATCGCAGCCCGATCATTAATATATTCATTCACCCACTGCACATTTTTCAGAGGTAACTCGGCAATTCGTTGTTTTAGCTTTTCAGCATCTCTACCTGTACCAATTAATAGCAACCGGAGATCCCGTCCTGCAAGCTCCAAGCAAATCTGCTTCCATGCATCCAGTAACACATCAAGCCCTTTGATATGCATTTCTACCCGTCCATGCCATATGACAACATGAGCATGAGCAGGCAAATTCAATTTTGCGCGAGCTTCAGCCCGATCAACAGGGTGCCATAAATCCAAATCAAGAGGATTAAAAATCTGAGCTGTTTTTTGAGGTGGAAGGCTGTAGGAGGTGCGAACTCGTTGGATCTCAGTTTGAGGACCAATAATCAAACCTCCACATGATTTAATTGTGAGAGGATGTAATTTTCGACCGAACCAGTTTCCATCACCGTTTGTTCCTTGAAAAGTCGCAAATACTGGTAAACCTGTCATACGCCCTAAAAGAGCGCAAACATCAAAGCGAAAGTATTCATATTCCTGGCATAAAATGGCGTGGCAGCCTTCCTTTCGCAGCTCCTGAGCGACTAACCCTATTGGTGTCGCAAGATAAGGAGCAATGTCACCAAGAATTTTGTGGACTGTCCGACGAGTGCCCTTAGCTTCACCAAACAAAGCCTCTATACTTCCACCAAATGAAGGATACTGTAGCTTCATTCGACGACGAATTGCGAGATAAGATTTGGGTACTGGTAATAGACAAATTGTGCAACCTGTGGGCTTGTGTGTAAAGCGAGTAGGTTCAGTTACGCGGGTTGATGGATAAATAACTAGTGTTCGTACTCCAGCCAGTTTGAGTGCATCAATGTACCCAAATTGCCAACCACCAGTCATTTCATTGCAAAAGGCTTCAAGTGAAACACCAATGCTATCGTAAAAGTCTTCCCAGACGTGTCCCCACGGCAGTAGTGCTATTGTTGGCTCTTGACAAGTATTCATACGCTCAATAATTTGTGTTTTTTGGTTGTTTTTAACAATATGAGGACAGAAACCAGCACCAATCTCAAAGCATTGACCAGTTTCTGCCGCTTGTTACAGTCTTTCCAGATAATCGTGAAGCACATTGTTTTGGAAAGACTAATTAGCGTGGAATCAATTAACTAGTGAAAACTCAAAAGAAGATGTAACAACACCATCTGCCGATGATCTAGCACCTAAGCTTTCAAATCCAGGATCGACAACTTCCATTTCAAATGCAGACTCGATATGGTCAAATATAGTGTTTGACAAGGGATCAGATAGCCATAATCCAAGGATATAGATGCCTGGATTTAGGTGTAACTGTTTAAGTGTAAGATTAACTAAATTCTTTCCTCTTTGAAGAGAAAACACTTGACCAGTAGAGAGGGTATCAGCATTCACTAACTTGGCTCCATTCTGGTCGTATAAAGTTAATGCAAAGCTACCAACTGTTTGTGGAACCTCAGATTCGATAGATACTGAAAATTCAAGTGGCCCATCTGGATAAGGATTAAATGCCACTGCTTTGTTTGTACTGTTGTAATGAATAGCTGTAAACTGAGCTTTTTTATTTCCTCTCACCCTAGGACTGCTAGAAAGATCAAACCATTGAATCGGTGAAGCTTGATGATTACTGCTAGATAAGTAACGTGACATTACGCCAGTCATATCACCATATGCTGCTACTTGGCCTCGTTCGAGCATTAGACACTTCGAGCATAGTCTCTGGATTGCATCGCTATTATGACTAACAAATAAAATGGTTCGACCCTGGTTCTTAGAAACATCCTGCATTTTGCCAAGGCACTTCTTCTGAAAATTAGCATCCCCAACGGCTAGCACTTCATCCACAATTAAAATCTCTGGTTCTAAATGAGCTGCCACTGAAAAGGCTAAACGGACATACATTCCTGATGAGTAACGTTTGACAGGAGTATCTAAAAACTTCTCTACCTCAGCAAACGCTACAATTTCATCAAACTTGCGTTTAATTTCCTCCCGGCTCATGCCCAAAATGGCACCGTTGAGATAAACATTTTCTCTACCTGTCAATTCCGCGTGAAATCCCGTACCCACCTCTAGCAAACTTGCCACTCGTCCACGAATACCAATGCTGCCGCTCGTTGGTTCTACAATGCGGCTCAACACTTTCAACAGCGTCGATTTACCTGCTCCATTGCGCCCAATAATGCCCACTCTGTCGCCTTGCTTAATCTCAAACGACACATCCTTCAGCGCCCAAAACTCCTCGCGGATTGAGTTCACTGTTTTGCTCGATGGCTTAAGCAGCTTCTTCCCAACTGCCTTAGCACTATCCGCCATCACATCCCGCAGCGCCTTATACTTCTGCCCTTCCTGCTGGTGGCTGAGGATATACTTCTTGCTCAGATTCTCAACTCGAATAACCGTGTCACTCATGCGGAAAACCTCATCAAGTTAAAGTGGTTGGTACAATGCCCTGTGTCTTTTAGGTTGTACAAACATTTCGTTACAGAATCAGGAAGAATACCGAGAAACCTGCATCCTTCTTCTGCTCTTCACATTACGCAGAGAGTTCATAATCTGTAGTAGGGACGTTCCATGGAACGTCCCTACTACAGATCGCCTTACATTATTCTTTTGGCAAGACGTTGTTACCCATGAGGCGCATTGCGGCGCGATCGACTGTCGATCGCGCCATTCAAACAGTAGCAACCCGACTGAACGCTTGAAAGATTCCATGCGTCAGGCGATCGCTCACAATAGCCTATCCGTCAATGCTGCATAATTTGGGAATTGACTATTTGCCGACATCAAACAAGCGTTGTACGCGATCGCGGTTACAATAATCAGCCTTTCCTAGAGACCGCGGTGGTGCTCTGGCAAATCTACCGCAATGCTCGCAATCTGTGGCGTTATTGGTAGCAACAGGATAAGAACCCTCTAGCGCTTTTTCAAACCAGATTGCCCTATCAAGGGGGAGTACATTCGTCCATGGCGTTCAAGCCAGGCAACTTCAAAGCAGCTGATTGCAGACACCGCAACCTTATCACTCGATTCTATTTGCTCCTTTTTAGTCGCCCCAAGCTTGTTGGCATCTTCATTGATCCACCATAGCTATATATGCGTATCGAGTATGATCATTCACCAAGATTCCAATCTGTGTCTGGCACGGTGTCAATAATATTACCCAGGATTGCAGACTTTCCAGCAATATCCGGATGAGGCTTACGACAAAAATTCCCCTCGGTTACATTACCAATGACGAGGAAAATGGCTTCACAAGACCACCCCTGTCGTTTCAATGGCATGGAGGATGCGCGGAGAGGCTAATTCTGCTTCTACCAAGTCAATCTGAATTCTAGAGTCCAACGCTAGTAGACAACCGACAGCCCGGTAGTAGGCTTGAGGGTTGAGACCCCACACAGCTAAATCGACATCCGATCGTATGTGAATGTGAGCAACCGACAGCATCGATCCAAATAAAACGACTTTCTCAGCCTTAAATTCTTGCTTCAGCAAAACTGCCGCTTGCGTTGCCACCGCTAACCCCAATTGATGGCGATCGTGCAACACATCACACCGTTACCGTTCTCGTCTTCGAGCAGCAGCCCGATAAGCCACCATCGTTTCTGCAGCAATCAGAGGCACTGTCATGCGTCGCAACTCCCACGCGATCACCAGATCTCCCTTTATCTTACTCCCGCAAGAACCCAAAACCTTGTGTTCTCAAGTTGAGAGACGTCACCCTTTGCCGTTCGATCGCTCCTCTAGACATCCAGGCTGGTTGACAGTTCTCTCAGCCACGTCATAAACGCTTGTATCTCTCCCTCAAATTGACCACACACAGCTGGGTAGGCTCTCACCAGCTCTGCAATCCGCTGCGGATCAAGTTCGTATCCGTACAAACTGCGAACAACGTGGCGAAAGCCCAGGTAGTTTTGTAGTTTCAACGCCATTGCTGCTGAGATTACAGCCGGTCGGTCTTCGCGCTCAACCTTCATCCGGTCTAGCAGTCGTCGGTGCCAGTCACTACCCGATGGCACACCGCCATTTAGCTCAGTTGAAATGAGTTGAAAAATACGTTCACACCCCGTATAAAAATTATGCAGCTTGAGTGCAAAATTCTCGTAGAGCAGATCAGCACGTGCAGGATCAGCGTCTAGCTCTGTTTGCACTCGCTGCATTTGCGCTTCGAGCTGTTGCATTTTTGCCAACTCTGTCGAAAGATCCGCTACCAGCGCCATAATTTCAGCCGCCTTAACCTTCCGCATTGATGCGTTTTCCCGTTTTGAGAACTTTTTGAAGAAAGTGCGGATCGAGCGACTCCATCGGTTTTAGATCTACCCATTGCTGCGTGATCCGATTAGCCGCTGCCATTGCTGAGAAAAATTGTGCGGGTGGAATACCTGCTACAGCGATATCAAGGTCTGATTCAGCGTCAAAACAATCATCCTTCACTAAAGAGCCAAAGACAATAATCTGGGTTGCCCCAAACTCAGACACTAATAAATCAGCAATTTGCTGTACATCGATCCATGCTTGTTGAGCCAATGCTTTCGCTTCAGCCGCTTGCTTCGCTTGGCGATCGCGCCAATAGTCGATGTATTTTTGTTCAATCATTCGTTTGCTCGATCCTACCGCACGATCGATCCTACTCTGTCTCAAGTGTATAGGACTGACGCAACGTTTGAGAGCGTTCCATCACCTGGGTGAGTTCTTGCAGTTTCCGGCGAAAGCGTTCAGGAGAAATGCTGCGCTTACAGCGAAATTGAACGATTCTTAAAACGTGTTTGATTCGCCCTCCTGCAACCGAGGCAACAGTGTGACGTCCCGATGTGATGACTCAGTCAACGCTCTTTCCAGAATTACGCCTCGCTTTAGAGGATGTCATGCCGTAGGCAAACAGCACCAGCCGCGTTACCAAACTACAGCCAGCCTAAATGACATCGGCAAACGTGCGTTCCATACGGCGGAAGTACCAGATGCCACTAAAAAACAACAGCACCACCAAACCCAGCGACAGCGCAAAGCCTGGTAGATAAATCTCCGCATTGCCCTTCAAAATTGCCCACCGAAAGCCATCAATCACACTTACCATTGGATTGAGCGAGTACAGCAATCGCCACTGGTCAGGCACCACACTACTGCTAAAGCCCACTGGCGAGATATACAGCCCAAACTGCACAATAAACGGCACGATGTAGCGAAAATCGCGGTACTCCACATTTAATGCCGCTAACCAGAGACCAATGCCGATCGCGGCTGCAAACGCAATGACGATAAACAGCGGCAGCGTCAGAATATGCCAATCGGGCACAAAGTTATACCACGCCATTAGCCCCAGCAAAATCATACCCGAAATCAAGAAATCGACAAAGCTCACAATTACCGCACTCGTCGGCACAATCAAACGCGGAAAGTAGACCTTAGAAATCAGGTTTGAGTTCGCGATCAGGCTATTGCTACACTCAGACATCGCTCCTGAAAAGAACTGCCAGGGCAACATAGCAGCAAAAACCAAGATGGGATATGGCACCCCTGCTGGTGCGGGTAACTTTGCCAAATTGCCAAACACCACTGTAAACACGACCATCGTCAAAAAGGGTCTTATCAGTGCCCACGCCAGCCCGATCACTGTTTGCTTGTAACGCACCAAAATATCGCGCCACGCTAAAAAATAAAACAGTTCCCGGTACTTCCAGAGATCCTTCCAATATTGGCGCTCTGCCCGACCTGCCTCAATGACCAGTTCTTTATGGTGTACCTGTTTCGTATTCATTGGCCTGCTTGCTCTACTGTTTCAGATTCATCTGGGCGTTTTTAGCTGTGATCCTTATACCGATCCTTCTCTCCTCAATCAGCTAAACAGGAAGAACGGATGCTTCCACAGATATCTTCATCCGTTCTTCAATGGCCTCCGGTCAGATTTAAATCGAGGCAGCGCGTGCAGGACGATTGGCTCAAATATTTCTTGGCGATCGCCATGGCCTGTTTCGCTCAGCGTCCTTAAGTGCTTCCAAAAAGTCACAAAAAGGCCTTAAATCTTGTACCAGTGATTCATACAGCAGTTTGCAGCCAAATGAAGTCCATCACTCAGTCTGAAAGCCATCCTGGAAGCCTTGTTCACTTCTGACTTCTAGCTCCTGACTCCTGAATGCTGCTGTCACACCTGAAAGCCATCCTGGAAGCCTTGTTCACTTCTGACTTCTAGCTCCTGACTCCTGAATGCTGCTGTCACACCTGAAAGCCATCCTGGAAGCCTTGTTCACTTCTGACTTCTGGCTCCTGACTCCTGAATGCTGCTGTCACACCTGAAAGCCATCCTGGAAGCCTTGTTCACTTCTGACTTCTGGCTCCTGACTCCTGAATGCTGCTGTCACACCTGAAAGCCATCCTGGAAGCCTTGTTCACTTCTGACTTCTGGCTCCTGACTCCTGAATGCTGCTGTCACTGAGTGCTCCGTAGATCTTCGGTGAGGGGTGATCGCCCTTGGTCAGCCACCGCAGCGGCAAGCTATCTAAGTAGTAACCACCTTAGAAGGTAACAAAATGATCCAAAATCGAGTCAGTGCTACGCTCAGTGCCAGCGACAAAACTACCGTCGTAGAAGCGATTGAAACGCTCAAAACAGCCATGCCCTTCCTGACCTCCTTTACTGCTGACGAACGTAAGGCACTGCCCAAAACTGGCGATCGCTCACGGGGCTTCATCTTAAATGCGCTGGAAGTGGCTCAACGTCATAACGATTGTCTGCCGCGATCGTTTGACATTGAAGAAATGCAAAAAGACGTGCAATTGATGGAAGACCTTCATCCGATTTTGATGGCGATCACTCAACTGCAAAGTGTGGTCAACGACACCTACACCGCCGCCAACTGCGAAGCCTATACAGCGGCGCTCAAAGTCTATGACTGTGCTAAAGCGCACAAAGATATGCCGGGGATGGAAACCGTCGTCGAACAACTGAAACAACAATTTGCCCGTCGCACCAAAAAAGCGTCCACCCCCACGCCTGTGGCAGCCCTCGCCCCAGCCCTCGCCTAACGTTCGCTAGTCGTCTGTCAACTTTTAGTTGACGGGTAAACCAAAGCTGGGATGGGTGTGAGGTATGTTTTTGACAGAACACTAGGGCGCGTCATCAATTGGCTCTAAAACCCTGCGGTATCAGCATGATTGCGCCTGCCCCAACACACCAGGCTAGGGGCTGGAACCCTTGCTGCAAGTCATGTGTAGTTGTAATTGATGACAGCCCCTAGCATCGTTCCTTGCGGTGCAAGCATACGTTCTCAAGTACTCTAGAACGTTCTTACCGTCCCGTAGGAACGTTTCTTTTTGGACATGCATTCATCCTGCGATCGCACACAATAATCCGTCCCCCTCATGCAACCCATCGATTAGCTAGAAGCAACCGAGTCACATCCGCCTGCGATCGTCCGTTGCCCGGTAGCAACCATGCTTCGCCAAGTAGCAACCATCCTTCCCCAACAAGCAACCGACCTGGAATGCCATCCTGCTGCGATCGACACCGATACATGGTTGCTAGGTACCGGGAGAGAAACCAGGTTTCTGCGTGCCACCTGAATACACGCACACTACCATTCAGTTCCGTCGCCATGATCTGAAAAATACGCGCGCAACCTGTGTAGGAGTTATGCAACTTGAGCGCAAAATTTTCATATAAGAAGTCAGCGCGTGTAGGATCAGCGTTTAGCTCTCTTTGCACTTACCGTATCTGCGCTTCCAGTCGTTGCAATTTTGCCAGCTCCGCCAGCATATTGGCTGCTACAGCTCTAATTTCAGCCGATCGCACTTTCCGCATCAATCATTTTTCCTGTTTTGAGCACTTTTTGCAAAAAATGTGGATCGATGACATGCTCAATTGAGGCAGGTATGAACGAGTTTTACCGCCTGACATGCCGCCTGACATTGGCAAAGACAGAACGCAGCGCTTAGAGTGCACCAACGGTATTGTGATGCACTACCAATCGTTGTTTACCGTTATGGGTGTGACCGTTCTTAACCGTTTTGGCGGAGGCACAAATGGGGCAGGCAGGCAGGGTAGGCGGACAGCAAAGACTTTACTTCTCCATCATTACATCTTGAGCACTACCTTTCTGTGAAGGGCAATCACCTTTCGTGCTGAGTCCAAACGGGAGGTTCTACAGTTTACATTGGGAGCGTGTCACCTTTGCGCCCTCACCCTAAATCCCTCTCCCTAGGGAGAGGGACTTTGAATCCTTGCTCCCTTCTCCTGGGGGAGAAGGGTTGGGGATGAGGGCAGAATCTAGCACTTGCGAAAGTGACATGCTCCCATTTACATTCAAGGAGACTTGCTATCGCTGCTCAACGCAACAGTTGTTGTGTCTTTGAGTAATTGCTGATACTGTGCAGGCGTATCTAAGTCAATGGCTCCTTTTGGAAAGGAGACCTGAAGAACTTTTTCGGTGTGCTGTTTGATTAAGTACTTAGCTCCGACAGTTACATTCAGCGTCATTAATTCTCTGAATAGAGACCGATCGAACAGCGCAGGCACACCGACAGTATCTGCATAGGCAGACGCAATAATGGGGCGTTGCGTCGATTGATAGGACGCGGCTAATTGATTCATTAAAGAAGCGGAAACAAACGGTTGATCGCATAGAACAATGATTACTGCGTCTAAAGCCGGGTTGATGGCTGTGAGTGTTGTCATGCCAGCAGCAATGGAAGTGCCCATGCCTTCTGCCCACCGTTGATTTTCAACCAGATGCAGGGCGAGCGCATCAACCTCTAACTTCATACGTTCAGCTTGTGACCCTAACACCACCACAACGGGGTCACAGCAAGAGGCGATCGCCACTTCAGCGATGTAGCGCAACAGACTGCGCCCTTGAAACAACAATAATTGCTTGGGCGTTCCCATCCGGGTAGACGCGCCTGCTGCCAGAATCATTAAGCCGATGGTAGACATAGGCGCTCTGGATTAGGGGCGTGAATGGGAGCGTGACGATCGCGCAGCATCCCGCCAGTACGGTTGGTTAAAACAGCCTGAATTTCTGCCACGATCGCCAACGCAATTTCCTCAGGGGTTTCAGCGCCCAGATCCAGCCCAATGGGATGATAAAGGCGTTGCCGTTGAATGTTGGTTGAGGAAAACCCTTGAATGCGTAAATCCTCCAACAATTGCTGAGTGCGTTGTTTCGGTCCAAGCACTCCTAAGTAATGAATGGGAGAAGGTAACAATGATCGCAACAAGGTTTGATCATGTTGATAATGATGCGTCATGACGACGGCGATCGTGCGTGAGTGCAGCATGAGACGAGCTTCAAGCTCATGGGGATGGCAAAGAATGATTTCGTCTGCTTGAGGAAAGCGATCGCGCGTGGCATATATCGATCGATGATCAATGACTGTGACGTGCCAGCCAAGCTGCTTTGCCAATTGCATCACTGGAATGGCATCGTACCCTGCCCCAAAGATCAGCAGTGGTACCGGCGGATGAATGGCTTCGATCAGCACCTCAACCGAACCATCATCCAAACGATAGGAGATAACTTGAGTTTTTGCTTCCGCAAGTACCCTGTAAGTGTCCTGCAATAGACGGCTGACCAGTTGGGGGTTCGCAATACCATGCGCAACAGTACCGTCAGGTTTTAGGAACAATCGATCGGTAACCTGGACATCAATGTCTCCTTCAACTTGAAAGATCGTGGCGATCGCGCCCGCTTGGTTCTGCTGAAAACAGTCTGCAATAACTTCAAGCTGGCGCTTGGCAGACACCGTATGTAGCGACTCAATGAGCACTTGAACGGCACCGTTACAGCCCATGCCCATGCCCCAAATGACATCATCACTGGCAGTTGTGTCGTATTGCACAAGGATGGATTTGGAGCTTTGCAGCAGCAATGGTTTTGCCCGTTCAAACACATCACTTTCGAGACAGCCGCCGCTAATCGCCCCCACCATTTGCCCCGTTTCAGTCAGCAACATCCGTGCGCCCGGTCTGCGGTAGACGGAACCCATTGTTTTAACCACAGTGGCGATCGCCATCCTTTGACCCGCAATCTGGCTCTGCTCAAACACCTTGAGAATAGCTTGTAATTCTTTCATTACATGATGGAAAAATAAACGATTTCTAACCCTTCCTGGTGCTACGGGCTGACGATGGATAGAGCCAGAAGCCGAGTAAGCGGGACAGCCAGGGCATCACCGGATAGGTTAGTAACGCGGACACAAACGTCACTGAAATGAATAAACCAAGTAAGGATGGCAATGGTTTCAAAAACGGTCCCAACAGTACATCTGCCAGCAGAATGAGTGGATAAACCGCCAGGATACCGAGAATTACTTTCTTGTAATAGGGTGTTTGGGGCAGTTTATTGGCGGCAGGCGGTAGAGTAAACCATAATTCAACGCCACCAAGCTGTTGCTGTGAGCGATCGAGCACCAGATTACGCCCCTTATCAACCCACTGCTGGAAGGTTGGGGAGGTTCGCCAATGCCTGAAGTGGGTGTAGCTGTCAAACTTCACAATCACCACGTACTCAGGATAGGCGTGGTCACGAGGACGAATGACATCCACACCCAGGAAACCCTCAAATTGTTGAACTGCCTGGTTAAACCCTCTAGACCATGCTTCATACGCTTGAATCTGACTTGGTTCAACCACCTCTGAAATGACTAATGTAATTGGATCGGCTGGTCGATCGGGATTTTCCATAACAAGGGGTTGATTGACTGAGAATGGTCGGTTGGGCTAGGCAGTGTTTTAAAACTTCCCATCACTTTGTTGCTGTAAGGTTCTGCCCCCTAATCCCCCAACGTTGGGGGACTTTAAGGATGGTTTGGCAGCCCCCAGAATTGGGGATTGGGGGCTTCTAAGGATTTTAAAACACGCCCTAGGTCTAGGGAACCCAACCGACGATCGGCAGCTCTGTACGTCTTCAAAAGACTGGTATGAGCCAGAGTCTGAAGATGTTTGAAGTAAACTAAGTTTACGCAATCAACTTGTCGGGTGTGAGTGGCAAACTGCGTAATCGCTTGCCCGTGGCGTGGTAGACCGCATTGGCAACGGCTGCTGAGACACCCGTGATGCAAATCTCACCGACACCGCGTGCACCTGCCGGATTAAAGTTCAAATCCGGTTCGCCGACAAAGGCAACATCAATCCGAGGCGTGTCTGCATGGGCAGGGAAGTGATAGGTCGCAAGATCATAGACGACGGGATACCCGGTGTTTGGATCAAAATGGCACTCTTCCATCAGTGCCTGTCCAAGCCCCATAATCACCCCACCGCGCACCTGACTGGCAGCGGCTTTGGTATTGATCACGCGCCCAACATCCATCACCGATACCCAGCGGGTGACTCGCAACCGTCCAATTTCTTCATCGACGGTGACTTCGCAAAAGTGAGCGCCCCAGGACTGGAATGCCCATTTCTTGTCTTCGTCACCAGGAGCAGAAGACGCAGAGGCTTCGATCGCCGCCCGTCCCGACTTCTGAAGCGCTGCACAGGCTTCAGTTCCACTGGTGCAGTTGGCAGTTTTGAGGATATCCTGGCACGCTTTGGTGACGCTGGGGACGAGGGATGCAGTCATCTGAGAACCGCCTGCCAAGCCGCCATCGGGCAACTGTGAGTCACCCATCTCCACTCGCACCTTTTCAACCGGAATGCCCAATGTATCGGCGGCGGCGATCGCCACAACCGTGTACGAACCCGTCCCCATATCGTTGCCAGAGGTGAGAACATGAACCGTGCCATCGGGCAACAAACGCACTTTAGCGGAGGTTGCGCCGCGAGAACCAGGGAAGGTGGCAGCCGCCATGCCCCAGCCCACGAGTGCACCATCGCGGGTCAGCGATCGCGGCTGTGGTCTGTCTTTCCAACCAAACCGCTCTGCCCCAACCTTGAGACAATCGGCAAAATGTTTGGCGGAGAAGGGGAGTCCCTTGCGCTGATGCTCCTTTGTTTCGTTCTTCAGCCGCAGTGCTACTGGGTCTAGCTTCAACGCCCAGGCGAGTTCATCCATCGCCGACTCCAACGCCCACATGCCTGGAGTTTCGCCAGGACCCCGCATAAAAGTAGGTGTGCCGATATTCATCACTGCCAACTCTTGATTCAGCAGCAGATTGGGAGCGGTGTACATGACTGGCGTGACAGAGGTACAAGGCTCTGTGAAGACATCCACGGGTGATGTGGTGGACTTCACTTCATGGGCGATCGCGCTCAGCATTCCATCTGCCGCTGCCGCCAGTCGAATCGTTTGTTCTGTTTCAGACCGATGCCCCGTGTTGGCAGTCATCTGTCTACGGCTCATCACAACTTTGAGGGGACGCTTGATTTGACGAGCGGCGGCAGCAGTCAAAATCGCGTGGGGCCAAGGAAACCCTTTACAGCCAAACGCTCCGCCCAGGTAAGGAATCACGATGCGAACCTTTTCTGACGGTAGCCCAAATAGTTCAGCGTAGGTACGCTGAGTTAACGCAACCCACTGGGACGGCTCGTAGACGGTGAGAGAATCTGTTCCTTGCCAGTGGGCGATCGTGGCGTGGGGTTCCAGCGGCGCGTGTAGCTCGGTCGAAGTTGTGTAAGTTGCCTCGATTTTCGTGGCGGCACTTGCCATCCCAGCGGCAAAATCCCCTTTTGTAAACTTAAATTCCTCACCCATCTGTGGCGGCGCTTCTTTGTAAACTGCGTTTTTCGCCTCGATCGTGGGCTTCTGAGCGTCGTACTCGACCTTCACCAGTTGCGCGCCGTGTCTTGCCCGTTCAAAGGTATCGGCTACCACCAAGCCGATGATTTGCCCTGCGTAGTGAACCTTGTCATCTGCCAGCGGCAAACGCGCTTCGTAAATTTTCGACTTCATAAAGTCGTTGCTGGGTTTAAACACCTTGGGGGCATTCTTGGGCGTGAAGACAGCAATCACGCCGGGAGCCTTTTCTGCTTCGCGGGTGTCGATCGCCTTAATCCGTCCATTCGCGATCGTAGACGTGACCACAACCCCATGCACCAGTCCCGGAACGTCATGCTCTGCCGAGTAAGTCGCCGTGCCCGTTACTTTTGCGTAGCCATCTTTGCGGTTGACCGCCGTACCAATCACCTTACTCATGCGATCCCGCCTCCTTTGGCTGAAACTGTGAGGGCGCGTCTGATCGCCCGTTTGGCTAATTCGACTTTGAAGCCGTTGTGCTCGAGCGGTTTGGCTCCTTGCAAGGCAACCTCGGCTGCCTGTTGGAACGTTTCGGTCGTTGCCGCTTTGCCCGTGAGAAAGGTCTCCGCCTCCGTAAACCGCCAGGGTTTGTGAGCCATGCCGCCCATCGCCAGCCGTGCTGTTTTGATACGGTTGTCTGCCATTTCAACCGCCGCTGCAACCGAAACCAGCGCAAACGCATAGGAGGCCCGATCGCGCAGCTTCAAATACACGCTGTTAGCAAACGATGCAGACGGTAAGATCACTGCTGTAATCAGTTCCCCCGGTTCCAAATTGGTATCTCGTTGTGGAGTGTCGCCCGGTAGCCGATGGAAGTTGGTAAACGGAATTTGGCGCTTGCCTTTGGCTCCTTCTACTTCCACGATCGCCTCCAGCGCTGCCAGAGGCACGCACATATCAGAGGGATGTACTGCCACGCACTGATCGCTGGCTCCAAACAGGGCGTGTATCCGGTTAATGCCAGTCAGTGCTGCACAGCCCGTTCCGGGTTCTCGTTTGTTGCAGTTAAATGCGGTGTCGTAGTAGTAGGGGCAGCGAGTCCGTTGCAGCAGGTTGCCGCCCGTCGTTGCCACATTGCGAATTTGCTGAGACGCTCCCAGTAGAATGGCACGGGACAACATGGGATAGTTGCGCCGGACTTCGGGATGATCGGCAACAGCGGTGTTGCTAACGAGTGCGCCAAGGCGTAGACCGCTGCTCGTTTGCTCAATGCGCGTCATTCCCAGACGGTTGATATCAATCAGTTGGGAGGGTTCGTCTAAAAAGACTTTCATGCGATCGACCAGATTGGTGCCACCCGCGATGAACATCGCAGTTGGACTGCTCGATGCCTGCTGAACGGCTTCTTTCACCGAGGTAGCGCGGACATAGGAAAAGTTTTTCATGCCGGAACTCCTGCTTCACGCACCAACATTGCCGCCGCAGGAGAGGGAGGCGTTTGTCCAGTTGCTTGCTGAACAGCAGCCACGATTCCGTTGTAAGCGCTACAGCGACAGAGATTACCGCTTAATCGCTCTTTGATTTCAGCTTCCGAAAGATTCATCAGTTGAGGTTTGGTCAGATCCACTGTAACGGCGCTGGCACAGCCTCGTTTTACTTCATCCAGCAAAGCAACCGAGGCGCAGATTTGTCCGGGGGTACAGTAGCCGCACTGAAGCCCATCGTTCTCGATAAAGGCAGTTTGTACCGGATGCAGCACATCTCCTTTTGCCAGTCCTTCCACGGTGACAATTTGCTTGCCCTCCTGCATGACTGCCAGCGCGAGACAGGAATAGATCCGCTGTCCATCCACCAGTACCGTACAGGCTCCGCATTGTCCGTGGTCACAGCCTTTTTTGCTGCCAGTCAGCCCCAGTCGTTCGCGCAGAGTATCCAGCAGCGTGACGCGTGGCTCGATCGCCAGCGTTTGTTGCTTGCCGTTAATGTTAAGAGATACAGACAGTTCACCTTGTCCAGGAGCAGGCTTTTCAGTTTGAGCGGCTGTTGCTTGATTGAGCAGTGAGGGAGCCGCGATCGCTGTTCCTGCTGCGGTCAACGCCTGTCCTAAAAAATTTCGTCGTGTTTTATGTTTCTTGCCGTCTTCGGGGGAATGCATCAGCAGTACCTCTGGTTCGCGTCCAATCTACGTTAAAGCTATAGGAGGATTTCAACTAAGAGAGTTCATCTTTATACAGATGATCAAAGAGCTAAGAGAACTAAGGAATACCGCATTCAAGTGAGCATTGCCATCACTCATTCGACTGAATGAGTCAAACCTACTGGCATTGTAGGCGTTCCAGGAGGACACCGTAGGAGAGATGCAGCCTGAAGACACATAGACGCTCCTATTCTGAAGATCATAGGCGGATTTGGGTCTCAATCTGTCCAGAATGCTTTGAACCGTCCTGGTGACAATTCTGGATAGTGGCTACCTTTGTAGGCGATCGATGAGCAGATTGTGCCTTAAAAGATTGTGGGATTGGTAGAGTTAGAGCGAACTCTTTCCCTCAGCAAGCTATGGAATGTCGGCTCTGTGGTCATTCTAAGTCTCACAAACCTGGCAAGATGCCCAATGGACATCAACGCTATTGCTCCCAGGTGTAGGCACTTCTCTGAGCGCTTTAACACGCTTTACTACTGGCGGCAAGTGAGTCCAGCGCAAGTGCAACAGGTGCTCCAAGCCCATAGTGAAGGCAGTCGTCTCCGAGGCATCAGCCGCATCACAGGACTGGCAGACAACACCATTGTCAGTCTTGATAGAGCTGAGTTTAGCTGATTCGAGTGGATTGATTTTAGCGGCACGGGTCGGCAAACACACTGATGCACTGATTGAGGCACTGGTGGTTAGTACAGAAGGAAAAACGGCTGGCAAGCGCTGGCACAGTGCTGATTGGGAAGGCTATGAACGGATACTGCCCTCTGAAATTCTGCACTCGCTTGGCAAAAACAAAACGCAGCGCTTAGAGCAAACCAATGGCATTTATATACTTGCCTCACCAGGACAGAGCGCCCTCACCCTAGCCCTCTCCCGCTGGGAGAGGGAACAAGAGAGCATCTACGCCCTTCTCCACTGGGAGAGGGGTTGGGGGTGAGGGCGGCAGCGTTGGTGGGTTAAGTATATAAGTACCAAACCAATGGTATTGTCCGGCAACAAACTGGCAGATGGTGTCGCAGACAGAATAAGTTTGGCAAATGGTGGGAGCAAACGAAAGTGACTACGCGGCTAGGGCGTGTTTTAAAACCCTCGAAAGCCCCCAACCCCCAAACTTGGGGGCTTACAAACCAGCTTCAAAGTCCCCCAGAATTGGGGGATTGAGGGGGCAGAAGTTCTCGGTAACAAAGCAATTAGGAGTTTTAAAACACTGCCTAGTGGTCAGTGATTGCAATTGGCTTTGGCAGCACAGTCGATTCAAAACAACAGCGGCTCAATGAGCAGAATTAACTTGCCAAAACGTTGCTGATGGTCGGCTCCTCCAACCATCCCAATCCCTGAATGTGTATTTCAATCGTAGTCAGGATTGCTGAGCGATCGCCGACTGTCTTGTGTCTCTGCAAATTGCAAGGCAGTTTCTCGCCGGGTACCGATCGTCCGTCTACGTCGCCAATTCACTAGACCTGTAATGAATAAAACGGTGGGCATTAACCCCACAAAAACGTAAAGAATGCGGGTGGGCAAACCACCAAAGGTACCGAAGTGGAGGTCGGCGATCGCCACAATAAACTTGAATAAGCCTTCCGCTTTTTCAACTTTAGTCGATTGAATTACTTCACCGCTGGTGCGATCGATCTCCACCACGCTGAGATCAAACCGTCCCGTATCCTGATTGGGCAGTTTTTTACGCACCGTCATTTTTTGCGGATCGTGATCAGGTAATTCGATCGACGTTGTGATGCCGTCTGGGATGGCAGCATCCGCTTTTTGCATCAGCGTACTCAAAGCAACTGTTGGCGCGTTAACAGCAGGCTTCGCTGTTGGTGTTTGATTGAACATTGGTAAAAAGTGAAGGACGACAATCACAACCCCTGTGACGGCAGTAATCGTCAGAAAGATGTTGGAAACAATGCCGCTAACCTGATGGAAGTCGTAGCTAACCAGTGGCAATGGAGCATTCCACCGAATGTTGAAACCCGTTGCTAACTTACGCCAGCCCGTCCACAGCATCACTCCGGTCATTGCCATTAACAGCAGTAAAACACCTGTCACACCGACCGTAATTTGTCCCACTTTGCCTGCAAAGAGATCGTGATGCACTGTGTAGAGAAAGCCAATGAAAGAATACTCCCAAGTACGCGAACCCAAAACCTGTCCCGTGTATGGATTCACAAAGGTTTGCAGTCGGCGTTCATTGGGTGTGTATTGGTTAAACACATAGCTTTCTGTGGGTGTTTTAGGAGCCTGAATATAACTCACAGGCAAATTAGGATGGATTGCCTGAGCCGAGGCAAACATGGCATCTAATGGCACCTGTTCGGCTTGTGGTGTAACGTGCCAGAGCGATCGATGCAACCCGTGATCCAGTTCTTCCTGGAACACAATGCCCGCACCCGACAAGCTAATCATGACCAGCAGCAATCCCATTGCAATGCCGATCGAACCATGCAATCTTAAAACCCACTGACGCAAGCGGTTTGTATTCATAACAACGTCTCCTAGTTAGTGTTTAGATCCCCGGCTTCTTAAAGAAGTCGGGGATCTAGTGTTTGTATCAAAATTGCACTGAAACCGAACCAATGACGGTTAATGGCTCTCCGGGTTCAATGCCACCTTCATTGCCAGTCAGCGCCCTAATGTAATTGGCGTTGGCAAAATTTCTGATATTGACGGCAAAGCGATAGTTGTCACGGCGATAATAAATGGCTGCATTGCCAACCAGGTAGTCGCCTACGCGAAAACTATTTGCCAGGTCACCAAAGCGATTACTGACATACTCAAAGCCCACCCCAAACCCTAGCCCTTTGAAGCTGCCTTGCTGGATTTCATAGGTTGTCCATAAACTCGCCTTACTTCTAGGAATTCCAAATAACCGATTGCCAACGATGGTTTCATCGGTATCGTCAGAGATTTTTGCATTGGTATAGGCGTAAGAAGCAATGACTTTCCATCCTGGTGCCAATTCGCCAGCAATGTCGAACTCCATTCCTCGACTCTTTTGCTCACCCGTTGCGATCGAGAACAGAGGATTGTTTGGATCAGCAACGCCGACATTTTTCTTGGTGATGTCAAAGTAGGTTAAGGTTGCCAGCAATTTTTGATTCAATAACTCGGTTTTCACGCCTACTTCAAACCCTTCACCTCTTTCGGGTTGTAGCGGGGAGCCACTGGCTGTGAGAGACGTGCTGGGTCTAAACGATTGGGAATAGTTGGCAAAGATTGCCAGTGCTGGAATCGGACGGTATAACAATCCCACACGCGGAGTTAGAGCATCATTGGTTTGCTCTGATGCGCCACCTTCACTGAAGGCAGTTTCCACATTTGTCGTCTTTTGAGTGATTGTGTCATAGCGTAAGCCAGCCACAAGAATCAAATTGTCTAGCAAGTAGACCTGATCTTGCAGGTAGAGACCCAGTCGGTTTGCTGTTGTGAGTGTGTCGCCAAACAGCGGTAAAGCAGCGCGATCGGGTTTAGGAATGAGGTCATAGTCTGGAGCGAAGATATTAAGCGGTGAGGGATCGCCAAAGACGGTGAGAATGCGCGATTCACTGCGATTTAGATCAACGCCTGCGGTAAGGGTATGTTTGATTGAGCCAGTGGCAAATTTACCGACAACACTGGTAGTAAGAGCATAGGAACGATCCTGACCGTCTTGATCGGCAAAAAAGCGAATGATATCCGAATCAATGACAAGAAATGGCAGTGCGACAACACTGTAGTCGTAGTCGTAGCTGATGTAGCGAAAGCCATTCCGAATTTTCCAGTGATCACTAAAGCGATGTTCAAAGCTGTAGCCTGCACTTAAATAGTCCGTTGTAATCGAATCATCCGGGTTATTTGCCACGAACGCTCGTGAAACGGGAGCCACTCCATCGCCAAATTTAGTAATGCCAAAATCTGCGGGACTTTCCTGATGGATGTAGTCCAGGCTAACCGTTAGATCCGTGCGATCGCTCATTTTCCAGGTCAATGTTGGGGCAATGGCAAAACGGTTGGTATCGGTATCAAAATTGCGAAAACTGCGATCGTGCTGATAGAGAGCATTCAAGCGGTAGAGCAAACTCCCATCTGTAGTGAGAGAACCCGTTAAATCAATGCGAGGGCGCACCAATGCTCGACTGCCCACCTGAAGTTCTGCTTCATAAAATGGTTTTGCCAGTGGTTTTTTAGATACCAGATTAATCACGCCGCCCGGTTCAATTTCTCCATACAAAATGGAAGCGGGACCTTTCAGCACTTCAACCCGTTCTAAAATACCGATCTCTGAAATACCTTGAAAGCTGCCGTATAAGCGATACCCATCTCTGAGGGTTGGCACGGAGCTACTAAACTGATTGCCAAAACCCCGAATGCTGAAAGCGGCTTCACGTCCCCCGTTATTGCCTGCAGAGATCACACCACTGATGTTCGTCAAGGCATCCTCAAGACGGATCACCTGCTGATCACGAAGCACATCCTGCGGGACGACCTGCACTGAAAAAGGGGTTTCTAGAATCGGTGCGTCTGTTCCAGTTGCCGTTGATGCATTGGGAGCGCTGTAACCCCGCTGTCCTTCTCCCGTCACCACGAGTTCTTCTTCCGGTGTCTCCCCTTCCGGGTTGAGACTGTACGCCAACGCGCCCGTTTTTAGCGTCACTTCCTCGGTTGGCAACGCATTTTTACCCGCTACGATGACTCGAATGTTGGCTGCATCCACTTGCGTCACGCGGACATTGGCAATCTCTCCCGTTGGGTTATCGGCACTAAACTCTTGAGCATTAGTCAGTGCCAACACCGCATTGGGAATGTCGGCAATCAAACTGTTGCCCTCGGTTTTGAATTTAGTGGCATCTACTTGTAACGGTTTGCCATCTACCGTTTCCAGGGTGATGTTGAAACCCACTTCGGTACGCTCTAACGTTACGCCTGTCACTTGCACCGTTGCGGCTTCCACCTGTGCCAGCCATTCTTTGACGGTGATTGCAGGGCGTTTGAAGTCCCGCAACTTGATAGTTTCAGCCGATGGTAATGGTTGTGCTGCTTCGTTAGCTTGCACGGTTGGCACTATCCATAAAGCAGCAGCACTCATAATGCATAGGGAATGAATCGGCAAAAATGGTTTCACAACAAAGCCTCACACGGTGGAAAAACTTGAAAAGTTGAGTCGAAATCTGAAGCTGCGATGCGTGATAACGAGTGCGCGATTTACTGAAATGAGAAAGCAAACCGTAGATTGAGAAAGTAAATGGTCATTTTGCTTGCGGAAACTACTGGAATGAGTACGCGATTTACTGAAATGAGAAAGCAAACCGTAGATTGAGAAAGTAAATGATCATTTTGCTTGCGGAAACTACTGAAATGAGAAAATAAATGGTCAAAAGGAGAAAGCAAATTGCCTGTTTGCTGATTGAGTTCTTAGAAAAGCGTAAGCAGGTGCTTACTGCTTCAGAAGCATTGAGGATGCGATCGCACTAGATTGTAGCGATCGCTCAATGTTTGGCGATCGTCCCTACCCCAGTTGTTTCCACTACCCGAACGTCTTTGCGTTTGCGATACCACCACATGACAAAGCCCGTTGTAAAAAGAATCAGCGGTGTTAGACCGACAAAGACATAGAAAATACGAGTGCTTAGCCCACCAAAGGTGCCGTAGTGGAGGGGAACAAAGGCATTGAGGATGCGATCGCCGAATGCCAGAGTTTTGCTATCTTGAACGCGCAGAGCCTTTCCCGTATAGGGATCTACCAGCAGTTCACTTTCCCCATAGCGAAAGGATTCGTGCGGTTGGCGCTTGCCGACTCGAACCACACCTTCTGGCGTGCTGGGAATGCCCAGATAAGTCGTGATGGCATTGGGAAAGGTCGTATCCGCCATCTGCAAAATGGTTGAAGCCGGTAACGCAGCTTGCCCTGGTAGTGGTTTAGCGATCAATTCTGGTGGTTTGGGCGTTAAGGTAAGCGTGTAAATCAGCGCACTCGACCAGTCGTAAAAATTCCAACAGAAGCCTGTGAAACCTGTGAGAGCAAGAAACACAGCCGCAACGACACCAGTAACTTTGTGAAGATCAAAATTGCGCCGTTTGGGATGGGCGTTCCACTTGATTTTGAAGCCTGCAATCAACTTACGCCACCCTGTCCACAACACAATGCCAGTAAGGCTTAAAAGGAATGAGAGCAAGCCGACAATGCCCGTAATCATAGCCCCCGTGTCACCAGCAAGCAGTTGATAATGCAGACGTAGCGCGATCTGTAGCCAACTCTCGGCTTCTGAAATCATTCCCATCACGTGTCCGCTATAGGGATGAATAAACAGTTGCACAAGATGATTGTTGGTATCCCACAATCGAGCCTGGTAAGGAGAGGTGGTATCTTGCGGCAGCAAAATGTTGCCCAGGGTAAGATTGGGAGCACGTTTCAATTCTGCCTGCACGGTTGCAACAACGGTATCAATGCTGATCAGGTTTGCTTGAGGCACGATCGCCCCGATGCGGTGTTCAATCAACTGATGTTCTAGTTCCGGTTCAAAGACGAGCAAACTGCCAGTAATTCCAATGATGATCAAAATGAAGCCGCAGAATAGTCCCAGATAACGGTGCAATTGGAACACCAGGGAACGGAGTCGAAGCGAGCCTAGAGGGATCAGCTTTGCTGTACGCATTAGTCAGTCTCCTTTAAATCCTAGAACTGGTATGAAACCGTACCGTAGACCGTGAAGGGTGCCGCCGGAATGAAATAGAAATTGCCCTGCGACTCTTGATATTTGGTGTTGGAAATGTTGCGGAAGTTAAGCGCTAACCGCCATCCCTCTCGGCGGTAGAAAAGTGCAGCATCAGCCCGCACGTAAGATGGAAGAATCAGCACATTGGGCAGCCCGATCGGGCGATCGTCGCTGAAGACAACGCCAACGCCAAACCCCAAGCCGCGCAAATTACCGTCCTGAATTTCGTACTTTGTCCACAAGCTCGCTCGATGCTTTGCCGCATTCACTAGCGTTTCACCAACTGGAAGCACATTATCTTCACTGACAAACGCATCCGTGTAGGCATAGGTTGCAATTACATCCCATCCCGGCAAAATTTGACCAGTAATATCTAGCTCAATACCTCTGCTCTTCTGCTCTCCTGTCTGAATGCTGAAGTCAGAATCGTTAGGATCAGTCGTCAGTACGTTCTGCTTTGTGATTTGGTAGAAAGCCAGGTTGAATGACAGGCGTTTATTGAACAATTCTTGTTTCACACCGATCTCAAACTGCTCGCCTTCTTCTGGTTTAAAGGCTTCACCAGTACGGTTACGGCTGAAGAATTGCGGATTGAATGACCTAGACCAACTGAAATAAAGCGCGGTGGTGTCAGTCGGTTGGTAAACCAGTCCCAGTCGGGGAGAAACTCCGGTATCAGTTTGGCTTAAATCTGTTGTGCGGTCTTCATTGCGGTAAAAGCTATCGTTGGCATCAAAGCGCAGTCCCGCTAAAAGTTTCAGGTTGGGCAGAAGTTCGATCAAATCCTGTACATAAACACCCACGTTATCGGCTCCGTATTCTTCTGGCGAATACGCGAGTTCAAACGCTCCAGGTTTCGCGCCATAGACGGGGTTAAAAATATCCAAGGAATCGATCGATGCCCTGAAGAACGAGTAGTTGAAGCGATAGCGAGAAAGCTCAACACCAAACAACAGATTATGACGAATAGAACCCGTATTGAACTTGCCAAACACCTCATTTTGCAGCGTGAAGTTTTGCTGATCGGAATCTGGCTCTCTCTCGGCTCGTCGGGGGAGCGATCGTCCGTCCGCTTCTAACAAAGGCTCGGAAAAGCGAGAACCGCGCACATTCTGCTGAAAGTTTGAAACCAGGTTGGCATTAAAGCCCTGCCTGAACTTCCAATTGTCACTAAAGTTGTGCTCAAAGTTATAGGTAACAGCGAGTGACTCAACTTCAGCCCGATTGAACCCAGGCTCTCCTAAAAAGCGCTCTCTGGGAAGTGTCAGAAAGACAGCATTGGGGAGCAAGCCGCGATCGAACACATAGTCATACTTCTGATACTCCAGTTCGATCGTGAAGGTGGTTTTGGGACCAAGCCGCCAGGTCAACGCAGGCGCAACGAAAATGCTTTCGCTATCAACGAAATCTCGGTAACTTCCGGCATTCTCATACGCCAGATTCAGACGGTAGAGCAAGGATTTATCTGGTGTGAGTGGACCCGTAAGGTCGATCGTGGGACGGTAAAAACTGTAGCTGCCAACGGTGATGCCCACCTGACGGAACGGAGTCTCTAACGGCTTTTTGGTAATGGTGTTGACAACGCCAGCGATGCTACCAAAGGAACCGCCATACAACACCGAAGCAGGTCCTTTGAGAAACTCTACCCGCTCCACATTTGCGACATCGCGGGGACTGAGAAACCCAAAATCGCGGAAGCCATTACGCAGCGTTTCAAAACTGGTTTCAAACCCCCGGAAGTAATACCCCTGGGAAGACAATCCCCCATAACCAGACTGCGCTTGAACCCCACTGACATAATCAGCCAGGTCATTCAACCGCACAAGTTGTTTATCTTCAATCAACTGACGTGGAATCACCTGGATCGATGCCGGGACATCACGCAGTGGCACATCCAGCTTGGTAGCCGTGGTTGAGTTGGGCGCAAAATAAGCGCTACCAGAACGATCGCCCGTCACCACCAGTTCTTCTTCTGGTGTTTCTCCTTCCGGGTTGAGGCTGTATGCCAACGCGCCCGTTTTTAGCGTCACTTCCTCGGTTGGCAACGCATTTTTACCCGCTACGATGACTCGAATGTTGGCTGCATCCACTTGCGTCACGCGGACATTCGCAATCTCTCCCGTTGGGTTCTCGGCACTAAACTCTTGAGCATCGGGCAGCGCCAATACTGCATTGGGAATGTCTGCAATCAGGTTCTTGTTTTCACTGCGGAATTTGGTTGCGTCAATTTGCAGCAGCCTGCCATCGGCGGTTTCCAGGGTGATGTTTAAACCTGCTTCGGTGCGCTCCAGCTTTACCCCCGTCACCGTCACCGTTACGGCTTCCACTTGTGCCAACCACTCTTTGACCGTCATTGCGGGACGGTTAAAGTCACGCAAGCGCAAGTTGTTCCCGTCGCTCGTTTCCGCCCAAGCGATCGGGGCAGTACCGACAGAGAACACGGCAGCGATCGCCACCCCCAGCCTTAAATGCAATAGCTTCACAACACATCCTCACAGGCGAATGACCTTATTTGCAACAGAAACTGCCCGTCTCAGGTAGACGAGTGACAGCGCTTTCTCAGTCCTAGCAAGAGAACTGACTCGGCTTATTGCAAATTACTTTTAGTAATGATCAAGAAATTATGATGACTGCTGCCTAAAGTCAAGCCTTTTGTGATTAAAGGATAATTTGGTTCAGGGTACCCTGAAAACGGTTTTTACGGCTCAGAGAGGGGTTTTTCAGTCTTTTCGGCACTGATCAATGCTTTGAGGTCAGCACAAAAGTTCTTGGTTTTCGTCTTGATTTAGTTGAGAACACTGTCGATCGTGTCTTAAGAGACTGAAGCCAGGTTTGCGTTTGGCGATCGAGCAGCGCAGTGTGAGTATCAGAAATTAATTGGGTAAGCTACTTGATATAAGTTCCTATTAAGTTCTATAGTGCTTTGGAAAGATGGTGTCAGTGTGAGTCGCGCGATCGCCAGTACTGACTGTCGTTTACCTTTACGTAGAGAATGCATGCAAAGAATTTATGAATTGATTGCCACAGGCGGCATCGTCATGGTGCCGCTACTTGTGTTTTCGATCGCGGTCATTGCCCTGGCGATCGAGCGTGCTCTTTTTTGGAGACGGGCTAGAAAACAGCAAAAGCGTGTTGTGCGGAGTGTGTTGCAGCTCTATCAAGACGACCTTGCCCTCACTGAAGCGACGCTCCAGAAACATCTGCATTTGCCCATTGCCCGCGTTTTCCTGGAAGCAGTCTCCTTACCGAATGCAACACCAGATGAGTTTCGACTCGCGCTTGATGCTGGCACTCAGGCAGAAATACCCAACCTCAAGCGTTTCAACAATATTTTTGAAACCATTGTTGGGTTGGCTCCCCTCCTGGGCTTGCTGGGTACTGTCACAGGTCTGATTCGCTCTTTTGGCTCACTCACGCTTGGCGATGTTGGCAGTTCTAAAACGATCGGGGTGACGGCTGGTATTAGCGAAGCGCTGGTCTCGACCGCCGTTGGCTTAGTGGTCGCTGTTTTAGCGTTAATCGCGGCGAATACGTTTCGCTCCTTCTACGCCCAACAAATTGCCTACATTGACGAATGCTGCACACAGTTAGAACTGTTGCAACTGCGATCGTACAGGCGGCAGGAGGTTTCTCGTGTCTAGAAAACGTCGGTCTGATCCTGATTTGCTCGATCAGCCTCTAGAGATTAAGAACGTCGTGCCTTTACTCGATGTCATGTTCGCGCTGCTTACCTTCTTTGTGCTCTCCACTTTATTTCTGACGCGCATTGAAGGCTTACCCGTGAATTTACCCAAAGCGACCACCGCTAAACCACAAGCGGCGAGTCGATCGACGGTAAGCATCGACAAAGCGGGAAACGTCTTTTTGAACAAAGCACCCATTCAAGTTGACAATCTGGCAACCACCATTAAAACGCAACTCAGTTCTGGTCAAGAACTCATTGTGGTGCTGAATGCGGATGGTGCGGTCACTCACGATCATGTCATCGAAGTGATGGATCAACTGCGCCAGGTTCCCGGAGCCAAACTAGCAATTGCAACTCAACGGAAGTGATTATGCGTACCTCAGACTTAACCACTGCCCAACGCGCAAAGGAAGGAAAGGCAATCAAAACCTTTCTGCTATGGAGTTTTTTGGGATCGGCTGCGTTCCACGCGATCGCAATAGCATCGGCACCCACTACTTTTTGGAACACTCTGCCCGAAGCCGAAGAAGAGATGATCGAAGTTGTAGCGGAACCCGAAACGCCGATCGAGCCAGAAAAGCCTGTAGAGCAGGCGATCGAGCAGAAGGTTGAGCCGCCACCACCAGAAGCTGCCGCCGAAGTTGCCTTTGCGCCACCCCCACCGCTAGCACCCGACAGTCAGGCTCCACAAGAGGCAGGCGAAGATGCCCCCAGCAATCAACCGCCCTCTCGCTCCTCGGAAGTCGTGAATCCTATTACCAGTAAAACAGGTGAAGATAGTGGGCTGCGGATTGGCGGTGGACCCATTTTTAGTCCGTTTGGGACAGGTTTCGGGTTCGGCAATGCCAGCCGACCCACAGGTTTTAACCCTCTGGGACGACCCGATGGAGACTCCAAAGGTACGCCCGGTGGCACACCTGGAGGCACACCGGGCAGCACTGCGACCCGGACAACGGCTCCTCTTGTAACCGCGCCAAAGCCGAACCAACCCGCTTGCGTGAGCTGCCCCAAACCAAAATATCGGGGATCTGAAGGCAGTCCCCGTGTGGATATGACCGTCCGACCCGATGGGAGTGTGGAGGTACAGCTACGAAAATCCAGCGGTAACCCAGAGACCGATCGCGAGACGCTAGAAACCATGAGCAAGTGGCGGTTCGACCCCAAAACTGTTCCCGAAGGCGGCGTGAAGAAACGGGTACGAGTGGAATACGAAGAAGAGGGTTCCAACAATCAACGGCGTAACGAAGAACGTCGTCGTCAGCAAGCAGAACAGCGGCAGGTTGCAGAACAGGAACGTCAACAGCGGGAAGCTGAGGAACGTCAGCGTCAACAGCCGTCCACTGCTGCTGAAACACCGATAAAACCTGCTCCGGCTCCTTCCGTGGCTCCGGTAGAAGTGCCCCCTGTTGAGAAGCCTGCTAGTGAGACTGTTGCACCTTTACCCGAAGCCACACCTGCACCTGTAGAATCCCCTTCTGCACCTGTAGAGGCGGCTCCACCACCAGAACCTGCACTTGTGGAAACGGCTCCGCCACCAACACCTGGTCAGTGAAGCAGTGGTTTGATCCAAGCCATCACTCAAAAAATGGAGGTGACTATGAACGGTTGAACCAACGCTCTTAATTCAACACAACCAGCGTATCGTGTGCCAGGAAATGCGCGATGTGATAGGCTCTCTCTTCGGTTTTAAGCAAGATTGTCTCATATAGATAACGAGTCGCCCGATCGCCCAATGTCTCTGCCTGAGCTGCTTGACGGCGCAACACACCAATAATTGCCTGCTCTGCTGCCAAATCATGTTCCAGCATTGGGCGGCAGGTGTAAGCATCATCCGCTTCAGGCGTAAAGCAGCACAGCTCTGCCAACTTGGTAAAGCTAGCAGCAGGCACACCACCCAAACCATCTAGACGCTCCCCCAGTTCATGCACGTGATCCTGTACTTGTCCATAGTGATCGGCAAAGAACTGATGCAGAGAATAAAACTCAGCGCCCTCAACTACAAAATGATGCTTTTGATACTGCAAATACAACGCTTGAAAACTTGCCAGCAGGATGTTCATACCCTCACAAACAGGTTCAGTGACCGATCGCTCCAGCAAGATCGGATTAGCCATCACTTGACCGAAAGGACGAATTAAACTTTGAACTTCAGACATAAGGTTCTCCTTTGCAATGTAGATGACCTGGCAACAAACTGAAGGTTGCTATCAGTCATTTGACGAAACTGCATGATGAACACATGAAGCTCGTCAGATATTTAGTCTACCAACTTCCCCCCAAAATAACCCTATTTTTATTGCCTGCCAACAGAAATTGAGAGTTTCTATCAGTTGCCTCACTTTAAAATTATCTATTTTTTTCACAATTAAACAGCATTGCACAATCAGAGTATGAAATGCCCTAGATGCGAATCGCTTCAAATCAGTAAAAATGGTCATCATCGCGGTAAGCAAAACTACATTTGTAAGCAGTGTGGTCGGCAGTTTATAGAGACTTATAGTCTGAGAGGTTACTCTAATGATGCTAAAAAAATCTGCCTGAAAATGCGTGCCAATGGCATGGGTTACCGTGCGATCGAACGAGAAACTGGTATTAGCCATAATACCGTCATTAACTGGGTTAGAGCCGCAAATGGTGCCTTAGTTGACGAAGCGGAAGCCGAAGAAAATCAAGCGATCGCCCCAGTACCTGATACCTTGAATCAACAACAAGCGCTTGTGATGCAAAAGAAGAAAAAATGGCTAAACGTTAAAAGTTTTGACGCGCTTACTACTCAGCCCATTCAAACCTGCAAAAGTGGCTCTGTCTACTAAAATCATGACCAGGTTGTGCAACCTTTTCAAGCAAAGCAGACACAACCTGAAAGCAATCAAGAATGATTTTCAACAAGTCTACTCGTCCATTTGATTTCTAGGAGCGATCGCGTGAACTGCAACAAGAAGAATGTTCAAACAGAGAAAATGATTGAGATCCAGTGCGACGATCGGTGGCAGGTCTACCACCGCTTGCAAGCGTTGGAAATTTCTTGCTGTTGCCATTGTTACCAACCTTTGACAGCTCAGGTTACTAATGCTACGACGGCTATTCAGATCTGGTGCGTCGTGAAGCAAGCAACAATGCCGCGTCAAGCCTTAATCGATTGGCTAGAAAACTGCTGGCAAATTCGTGCCACGCCTGAAAGAGAGTGGTGAAGCAAGTGAAGTTGCCAACGTTAGGATGAATCGCGCGCAGCCCCTTTCTGAAAGACCCAAAGCGTAGGTTAGAATCGGGGCACCTTGCTGGCTCGATCGCATGAAACTTTGTCAGATGGTGCAACAGGTTCTAACAAAAAGACCTGTACTTGCACCCGACAGTCCACAACAGCGTTGGACAAAGCCTCACCTGTTGTTGCTGAGCGGCATCGTGAGCATTACAGTGCTGGTGTTAATCAGTCGCAGTCTCTACAGTGCGTTTGTAGAGCGAGGTCTTGCCTTAGAGCAACAGGGCAAACTTGATGAAGCGATCGCCACTTATCAAAATGCCCTTCGCGTTAATCCGACCGATGCCTTCACTCACTACAATCTGGGAGTTGTTCTAGAAAAACAAGAGACGTTAGACGGGGCGATCGCTGCCTATCAAAACGCCATTCAGCTGGACGATCGCTATACGTTTGCCTACAGCAACATTGGGTTTGCACTGGAAAAGCAAGGAAAACCAGATGCAGCGATCATGGCGTATCAGAAAGCCATCGCCTTCAATCCTAGTTACGCATTTACCTACACCTGCATCGGCGATCTGCTCAGCAAGCAGCAGAAACTCGATGCAGCGATTGTCGTCTACCGCCAAGCCATTCAAGTTGATCCCAAGCACGCGCTTGCCTATAACCATTTGGGTTTAGCGTTAAGAAAGCAAGGCAAACTAGAGGAGGCGATCGACATTCACCGCCAGGTCATTCAGCTTGATCCTCACTACACGGCTGCGTATGCTAGCTTGGGCAATCTTTTCACTCTGCAAGGCAAACTGGAGGAGGCGATCGGCGCTTACCGCGCTGCCGTGCGGTTGAACCCCAAAAGCGCTCTTTTTCACTACAATCTTGGCGTTGTTTTGGAACGTCAGGGAGAGCAGAAAGCCGCGTGGTCAGCCTATCAGCAGGCAATTGTTCTCAACCCAACCAACACAGCCTTCAAAACGACCTTCAACGTCCTCCAAAAACCTGTCAAATAGAAACGAGCATCTGACCAAAACCGCGGAGATTTGAGCGCTACCGTGATGCCGATGCTTGATGCTTGGTTAAAACCTCCAAGGTCTGCGTCATACCATTTCACTAAACTGTGGCTACACAGGCAAGATTCGTTTAGCGGTCAGCGGTCAGCGGTCAGCGGTCAGCGGTCAGCGGTCAGCGGTCAGCGGTCAGCGGTCAGCGGTCAGCAGCAAAAACGAATCTGTAGGGCGATTTTATAGAATCGGTGTAAGTTCCGGGAGAGTTTTTACTCAGAAGGTTGTCGGCGACGGGCGAATGCTTGTTAGACTGCCTTTGTTAGAGATTGCCCTTAACGATTGACAGCAAGTAAAGCGACTATGCCTGAACCATCCTGGCACCACGACACGATCCATACAAATGGCATCAAGCTGCACTATGTGACACAGGGCGAAGGTTCACTTATGCTACTGCTGCACGGCTTTCCAGAATTCTGGTATTCCTGGCGGCATCAAATTCCGGCGTTTGCGAATGATTATAAAGTGGTGGCTCTAGACTTGCGGGGCTACAACGATAGCGACAAGCCAGACGCACAGTCTGCCTATGTGATGGTAGAGTTCATCAAAGATATTAAAGGTGTGATCGAAGGTCTGGGTTACGATCGCTGCGTCTTAGTCGGACACGATTGGGGGGGTGCGATCGCCTGGTCGTTTGCCTATGCGTATCCAGCGTTGGTCGATCGCTTGATTGTGCTGAATCTGCCCCATCCCGCCAAATTTGCTGAAGGCTTACGCACACCCCAACAGCTCTTACGAAGCTGGTACATCGGCTTCTTCCAGCTTCCCATCTTGCCAGAACTGCTGATTCAATTGAACGATTTTCAGATGTTAGAAGCCGCCTTCAAAGGGATGGCTGTCGATAAGACAACCTTCAGCGACGATGATATTGAGGCATACAAAAATGCCTTTGCGAAACGAAATGCTTTAACGGCAGCACTCAACTATTACCGCAATGTTTTTGCACAAGGATTGACTACAACTGACTGGGGTATTTTGCATGTGCCTACCCTGATGATTTGGGGCGAAGCGGATACGGCTCTGGGCAAAGAACTCACCTACGGCACCGAAAAGTACGTGCAGGATTTTCGTATCCGCTACATTCCCAATTGCAGTCACTGGGTGCAGCAAGAGCAACCGCAGGTGGTGAATCAGTTAATGCGGGAGTTTCTAGATAGTTAGCACTGTCTAAATCAGCCGTTCAAACAAACGACTGACAACTCGCTTTGCAGCCTCATAGCCACCATCAAAGTAGATGGCAGCAATCAATGCTTCAAGCGTTTCAGCAAGGACGCTGAGGTTTTGCTGAGCGTTGTGTTTCGCTTCTCCCTTTCCTAACCTAATGTAAGAACCAACCTCTACTTCGCGAGCGATTTTTCCGAGCATTGGTTGACATTCAAGCTGCTCTTTTTTCTTAGTTATTGAATCTCTAGTTTGACATCCAGCATTCATCAGAAGATCAGATAAAATAGTTTTCAGAACAGCATCACCAAGCGTACGAAAAGCTTCTTGATCCTTGTATAGCTTCCCACAACGATTTTGCTCGTCAGCATATGCCCTGCGGGTTAAAGCACGTTCAAGAAGTGCTTTGTCGAAGAAAAGGTAGTTCAAACTGCTTTCAATGGACATAAGATAAGCTCTAGAAAGGATAAGAGAAGATACATTTCTGAGCATTATTTTCCGTAGTTAGAACTGTTGTTTTTATGGGTGGATATCAACACTTCGGTAAATACTAGCTGCTTTTTATAAGCTTTATATTTTTCTACTCATATTCACAGATAAAATAGAATGCTGCTGGTTAATACTGTGGGGAAGTTGGATGGAACAAAATTTTAGAACATTGGCTGACCAGTACAAGAAGGCGTTACTGGATGATGTGATTCCGTTTTGGGAGCGGCATTCGATCGACTGGGAGCAGGGCGGCTACTTTACCTGTCTCGATCGCGCAGGCAACGTGTACGATACCGACAAATTTATCTGGTTGCAAAATCGGCAGGTGTGGCTGTTTTCGATGCTGTGTAACCAGCTTGAAGACCAGTTTGAGAAACGCGATCGCTGGCTTGAGATTGCTGCAAACGGGGCGAACTTTCTCGCCAAACATGGGCGCGATCGGGAGGGCAACTGGTATTTTGCGCTCGATCGCGCGGGCAATCCACTCGTACAGCCCTACAACATCTTTTCTGACTGCTTTGCGGCAATGGCATTTAGCAAATATGCGTTGGCATCGGGCGAAGACTGGGCAAAAGATGTAGCTTTACAGGCGTATGACAACGTGCTGCGTCGCAAAGACAATCCAAAAGGCAGCTATAACAAAACCTATCCTGGTACGCGATCGCTAAAGTCCCTGGCAGTGCCGATGATTCTGGCTAACCTATCGTTGGAAATGGATTGGTTATTGCCGAGTGCCAAATTGGAGGGAATTCTGGCTGCTACGGTTCAAGAAGTGATGACTGACTTTTTGGATGGCGATCGAGGACTGATGTACGAAAACGTTGCGCCCGATGGTTCGCACATTAATTGCTTTGAAGGACGACTTATCAACCCCGGTCACGGTATCGAAGCCATGTGGTTCATGATGGCGATCGCCGATCGTCGTAACGACATCACTCTCATTCATCAAGCGGTTGATGTCGTCCTCAATATCCTTGACTTCGCCTGGGATGCTGAGTATGGCGGACTGTACTACTTTATGGATGCAGACGGTCATCCGCCACAGCAATTGGAATGGGATCAAAAGCTGTGGTGGGTACACCTGGAATCGCTAGTGGCGCTGGCAATGGGCTATCGCCTGACGGGACGAGAAGCTTGCTGGGAGTGGTATCAAAAACTGCACAGCTACACCTGGTCACATTTTGCTGATCCCCAATATGGGGAGTGGTTTGGTTATCTCGATCGTCGTGGCGATGTCTTGCTCAACCTCAAAGGCGGCAAATGGAAAGGCTGCTTCCATGTACCAAGAGCGCTTTATCTTTGCTGGCAGCAGTTTGAGGCAGGAGGCAGAAGGTAGAAGGCAGCAGTTTGAGGCAGAAGGCAGGAGGCAGAAGGCAGAAGCTAATACACCTCACACCTCACACCTCACTTCCGCGAAGAGGCAGAAGGCAGTAATGGATTTTAGAACTAAAAGCTAAAGGCTGACCGCTGACCGCTGACCGCTAACTGCTGACCGCTAACTGCTGACCGCTGAAAGCTAACTGCTGACCGCTAAAAGCTAAAAGCTAAAAGCTATAATCGATGTGCCTTTACAGAGCGATACATATGAGCAGCGCTGTCGTTTCAACTGAACAATTACTGCAACAGCTACATTGGCGCTATGCCACCAAGAAGTTTGATCCCACAAAGACGATCGCGGATGATGTTTGGCAAGCGTTAATAGAAAGCTTGATCCTTGCCCCGTCTTCATTTGGTTTGCAGCCCTGGAAATTTTTTGTCGTCACGAATCCAGACGTTCGCCAGCAGTTAGTTGAGCATAGCTGGGGGCAAACGCAGGTAATTGATGCATCTCACCTGGTGGTGTTGGCGTTCAAAAAGGATATGAATGCAGCAGATGTCGATCGCTACATGCAAAATATAGCGGACGTGCGTCAGGTACCAGTTGATAACTTGCAAGGGTTTTCTAACGTGATCAAGGGTTTCCTCGAAAAACCTCCCTATTCTCTTGACATTGATGAGTGGTCAAAGCGGCAGGTTTATATTGCGCTGGGGCAGTTCATGACCAGTGCCGCTCTGTTGGGTATTGATACTTGCCCAATGGAAGGGTTCAACCCACCCAAATACGATGAAGTTCTAGGGCTGGCAGAGCAAGGCTATGCGTCTGTGGTCGTTTGTCCGGCGGGCTATCGGGCAGAAGATGATAAGACCGCCACTCAAGCGAAAGTCCGCTATCCAGCTCAAGATCTGGTGCAGTACGTTTAGGAATGCATTTAGCTCAGAGATTCAATTAATTTAGACCTCCGATTTATTGAAAAAATTGGAGGTCTAGTGATGCGTTGAGGGCACTTTTGATTGATGATGCAAGTGGTTGATGCGTCTGTTGAATCAGTTAGCACTCCGAAAACTGCGCTCGTTGTTGGCGCGGGACAAGGGATTGGGCTAGAGTTTGTGCGGCAACTGTTGCAAGGCGATCGCGTCGATCGCCTCTATGCGACCTACCGCAACCCAGAATCAGCGCTGTTGGCGATCGCTGATGCGCGCCTTCGCTGTTTGCCAATGGATATTACAGACGAAGCGCAGATTGCTACAGTCATCAAAGACATTCAAACAGAGAGCACCGCACTGCACTCTGTCATCAATTGTGTGGGCGTGCTACACGAAGGCATCATGCAGCCAGAAAAGAGTTTGCGGCAACTCAACGCGGATCAGCTATTGCACTATTTTCAAGTGAACAGCATTGGTGCTGTGCTGCTGGCAAAGCATGTGCAACCGTTGTTGAAGCATCGCGATCGCGCGATCCTCGCCACCATTTCCGCCAAGGTGGGCAGCATTGGCGACAATCAGTTGGGCGGTTGGTATGGCTACCGGGCATCGAAGGCAGCGCTGAATATGTTCATGCGATCGACCGCAATTGAATACAAGCGCACTTGCCCACGGGCGATCGTCGTCACCTTACATCCTGGCACTACAGATACACAGCTATCCAAACCCTTCCAGCGAAACGTGCCACCAGAAAAATTGTTTGGTGTCGATCGTACCGTCACGCAATTATTGACGGTGCTCAACCAACTTCAAGAAAGTGATAGCGGCGAGTTCTTTTCCTGGGATGGCAGCCGCTTGCCCTGGTGAATATCGATGCCATCACAATGACCGCACCGCGCGTTTTCTAGCTATCGCCGTAAAAATTAGGACGTTGGGATTAAAGGGGATCTGGGGGCTTCGCCCCCAACCAGGGGTCAAACCCCTGCACCCCTTCCTAACCCATGTGACGGCAGCTAGATGTCAAAAATTGGGGTTGCAGAATGGTTGAAAGCAGCTAAATTCACAGCACTGGTGACTTGAATTGCCAGGGCATGGACTGTTTCCATGTTAGTCGTCATTGAGTGCAGCGGTCCATCCACTAATAGCGAGGCAAGCCCATGCACCAGGCTCCACACCGAGATTGCAGCGGTATTGCGATCGCTTTCCCCTAAGTGAAATTCATCAATCACCTCCAGCAAGACTCGAAAGACAGGTGTGCAGGTTGGGTTTTCATCCTCCAACGGGGAACCCATTTCAGGGCGAAACATGAGCCGAAACTCATCCGGATACTGCACCGCATACATGATGTAGGTGATGCCGATCGCCTGCAGTTTTTCATGGGGGGTTGTCTTTCCCTGTAGTGCTTCACGAGACGCGCGATCGAGACGTTGAAACCCATGCGAAACCAGTTCACGAATGAGATCGGCTTTGTCCTTGAAATGATGATAGGGCGCACCAGAACTAACGCCGGATCGACGAGCAACTTCTCGCAGCGTCAGCGATTCAATACCAGATTCTTTCATCAGCACTCTTGCTGCCTCTAGTAGAGCAAGGCGCAGGTTGCCGTGATGATAGGCATCTGATTTTTTTGTAGTTTTTTGCGGCACTGAAGCAATCCAATCTGGGATCTTGACAACGTTTAGATTTTACTGCATCTTAGTATTGTTCAGATTCTAAACAGTGTTTAGATTAATTCAATTGGCAAGGAACCGATCTATGCTTTTGTCTTCCAAAAATGTTCTGGTCTTTGCGGCAACGGGTGCGATCGGCAGCGAGGTGGCTCGCAAGTTTGCCCGTGAAGGGGCACAAGTTTGGGTATCGGGGCGCAATGCTGAGGCTCTAGAAAAGTTAGTCAGCCAGATTACCGATGCAGGCGGCACGGCTAAGGCAGATGTGGTAGATGCGACCGATCCCGCGACTGTGAGCGATTATGTAACTCGAATTGCAGCGACAGCAGGTTCACTTGATGCGGTTTTCAATGGCATTGGTGGGAGACCTGTCGATCTGGGCTACCCAGAACCTGCAACGACGGTGGCATTGAGCCAATTCTTAAAACCATTGCAGATCATTTTGGGTTCTACCTTTCTCACCTCCCGCACCGTTGGGGCACAGATGATGCAGCAAGGCAGCGGGGCGATCGTGACCCTTTCTGCCACGTTGAGCAGCATGACAGCGGCAAATATGGCAGGCATTAGCGCCACCTGTGGTGCTATTGAAGCAATGACGCGATCGTTGGCGGGTGAGTTTGGTCGAGCGGGGGTGCGTGTGAACTGCGTACGGGGTTCTGCTATGCCCGAAACGCGTACGATTCAGGAAACAATGGCAGGACAGATCCAGATTTTTGGCGAAATGCCACCGATGTCACTGCCACCGCTCGGTCGCCCTATCTCGGTGGCTGAGACGGCTGCAACAGCAGCATTCCTGGCTTCTGATGCAGCGAGTGGCATGACGGGGCAGGTGGTTACTGTTTGTGCGGGTGCGTTTGTCGGTTAATCCATCATAAGGAAAGTCAATGGCGAAATTTGACCATCATCCCACCGTGCGCTGGTGGCGGGAACAGCCCGTTGCCCCTGCCCGCGCCAAGCTGAATGTTGACTCACTGCGATCGCTGTGTTTGGAAGCCGGAGCCGATGATGTTGGGTTTGTAGAGTTGAATCGATCGACAATCGCCGATCAGCGGTCAGATATCCTGACCGCTTTTGCTCCAACCCAAACGTTGATTAGCATTGTTTGTCGGATGAATCGAGAAAACGTGCGGGCTCCGGCGCGATCGGTTGCCAACCTGGAATTTCATGCCAACTACGACGAGGTGAACGAGGTTGCCCGTGCGATCGTCAAACGGTTGGATCAGGTTGGGGTGAGAGCCTTGTATCCATCAGCCGGATTTCCTATGGAAATGGATCGCTTTCCGGGAAAAATCTGGGTTGTTTCCCATAAGCCTGTAGCTGTGGCGGCAGGCTTAGGGCACATGGGGCTGCACCGGAACGTGATCCATCCCAAGTTTGGCAACTTCATTTCACTAGGTACAGTCCTGATCGATGCCGAAGTAACCGAGTACAACCAACCGATCGCTTACAATCCCTGCATCGATTGTAAGCTCTGTGTCGCGGCTTGCCCGGTTGGAGCGATCGCCCCTGATGGGCACTTCAATTTTTCCGCCTGCTATACCCATAACTACCGTGAACTGATGAGTGGCTTCACCGATTGGGCAGAAACGATCGCCGATAGCAAAAACGCACACGACTACCGCCAAAAAGTGAATGCGTCAGAGTCCGCTTCCATGTGGCAAAGTCTCTCCTTTAAAGCCAACTACAAAGCTGCTTATTGCATTGCTGCTTGTCCAGCCGGAGAGGATGTGATTGCCCCTTTTTTGAGCGATCGCGTCGGGTTTGTGCAAGAGATTGTTAAGCCCCTGCAAGAGAAACCCGAACCGATCTATGTGGTGCCCGGATCAGACGCTGAAGCCTACGTGGCAAAGCGTTTTCCCCACAAAACCATCCGCCGCGTTAGCAGTGGCATTCGCCCGCAATCCATTCCTGGCTTTCTCTTTGGTTTACCGCTGTTGTTTCAGCGCGAGCAGTCCAGGGGATTGAATGTGACGTATCATTTCACCTTCTTTGGTGCAGAATCCTGTCAGGCAACGGTGACGATTCGCGATCGTGCTCTTCATGTCGAAAAAGGGTTTGTTGGAACGGCTGATCTGGCGATCGTGGCGGATAGTGAAACCTGGCTAGGGTTCCTGGCAAAAGAGCAAAACCTGCTCTGGGCAATGCTACGACGCAAAATTCGTCTCAAAGGTTCTCTTAAACTGCTTCAGGCGTTTGGCAAGTGTTTTCCTGCCTGAAACGTTGAGGTATCTTGACAGGATTTTTGCTAGGGGCTGTCATCCATTACAACTACACATGACTTGCAGCAAGGGTGCCAGCCCCTAGCCTGGTGTGTTGGGGCGGGCGCGATTATGCTGATACCGCAAGGTTTTGGAGCTAATTGATGACGCGCCCTAGCAGGATCGCTCTAACGCAATAGCAGCGAGGCAGATTGAAGTAGCCCAATCACCAAGCCCAAAATGCCACCTAGATTGACGATCGCCTGTAGTTCGCTCTGCACAATACCGTTAATTGCGCCCTCCAAATCGGCGGGTGAAGTAGCTTTCACGCGATCGATAATCACCTGATCAATATTGAGAATGGGAATTGCTTGCGTCACAAGTGATTCCAAATCACGCTCCAGATAGCGTTCTAGAATCAGCGCTAAATCCAGGCTGATCACTTCCAGGGATGCATTGACGACTTCAGACGTGCGTAAGCGATTGAGAATCACGGTTGCAACATTATCCCAATCAACCGATTTGCCCAACTCCTGAAGAACATCAGAGCCTTTCTCTTGAACGTAACCACGCACGCTATCGCGCAAGGTTTTCCGCAGTTGACGCACGGTGGAAATGGGTAGATTTTGCAGCGATAAATTTTGCAGCCACTCTTGCAAACGTCGTCGCAGGTTGAGGGTTGAAACCAACTCGGCGATACGCGTATTGCTGGCTTCTTTTTCATCCAGGCAGAATGTCCGCAGCCGCGTTAGAGAATTGCGGACACCAAACAAGTTGGCGACCACCCAGGATGTACCGCTCGTGCGCTCCCGAAAGCCCTCATCAATGACCTGGATGTTGCGATCGGTCAAAAAGTCAATGAGTGTCAAACGGATAGCATCCGGCGGCAAAACCACTTGCAGCAACCAATCTGCGAGTTTGATCGACTGCTCATCATTCAACTGAAACTCCAGCAGCACCTGATCAAAAATCTGGTTCAACTGTGCCTCTAAAAAATCTTCGCGGCGGGCTAACACTTTAAGCAAGCGTGGCAGCGACTCGCCCAGCAGATCACGCAGAATACTTGCCAGCACTTTCGCCGTTTTTTGTTCTTTGTCCGTTTGAATCTGCTCCAGCGCCAGTTTGAGTAGCCACAGGATGGCAGCCTGTACGCGTTCAGTTTCTAACAGCCGTTTCGCCAGCTTTTGCAACTCTTCTGGCGTGAGCAGCGACCCCATAATCGTGTCAGAAATGCGCTTTGCCAGACGCTCCTGATTACGGGGAATGAGTCCCGGTGTAAACGGAATTTGCTTCCCACCAATGTAGCGAGCTGTGTAAGGGCGAAACAGCATTTTGATGGCGATGTCATTAGTGAAGTAGCCAATGATGCCGCCAACGATCGGAGGACCGAGGAAAAGCCAGAGCGAAGAAAGATCCAAAGCAAAGAAGACCAGTTTTTAGTTTTTAGTTTTTAGTTGTTAGGTTTCAGCTGCGACTAACAACCAAAAACTAACAGCTAACTACTTGCTTACAACCAACACTCCCATCGTACCGCCCGCGATGGGGTAGTGTGTGGCAGTAGCGAAGCCAGCCTGACGTGCTAGTGCAATCTGCTCGGTGCCAGTGGGGAAGCGATCGAGGCTAGGCGCGATATACGCATATTCTTCGGTCAAGCCAAACTGCTGGGCGGCAGGCACCACGATCGCATCCAGATACCATTGCTGCAAGGTGCGTATCTGGGCATTGGACGGACGATGAAAGTCGAGAATGGCAGCTTTGGCGCTGGGCTTGAGCACGCGGTGCAGTTCTTTAAGGCTGCGGGGAATATCGGTGACGTTCCGCAAACCGTAGCCCATCGTCGCCGCATCAAAGTGGTTATTCGGAAACGGTAGCTCCAGCGCATCACCTTCCAGCCAGGTGATCGACGGGATAGGATAGCGTTCTTGGGCACGCTGCTGCGCGATCGCCAACTGTGCCGTGGCAAAATCCAGCCCAATCACCTGCCCGGTCAAGCCAACCCGTTCTGCCAGCAACAACGCCAGATCGCCACTGCCACAGCACACATCCAGACAGGTACTTCCTACTGTGGCTCCACTCCATTTCACTGCCATCTGCTTCCAAATGCGATGTTGCCCTAAACTGAGCAGGGTATTCAATTGGTCGTAAACAGGGGCGATGCGGTTAAACAGTGTGCGGATGCGATCGGACATTGGTTTTGAGCGTGAGAGTGTAGATTTAGGCGTGCTCTGAGGATACCGTTTAGTGAGCAGTCCGGTGTCAAGATGTACGATCGCGCTTGATCAAAGCTAAGGCTGCTAAGGGCATACTGGAAGCCGGAGGGCACCCCATCTCCTTGAGGCATCGGTGACATGATGATTGAGAATGCTTTGGAACCGCGATCGGACGAGCAACAGGCAGCACTGTGCTTAGCAAGCGGCAAGTATGGTCAGGCAGTTGAGCAGTATCAACAGCTCATCGACATGGAGCCTCATGTCAAAGCACACTACTGGCATCTAGGATTGGCATCGCTGCTTCTAGGCGACGAGGCGGAAGCTCAGACGACCTGGATGCTGGCAATGATGGACGGTGATGCCGAGCAGATTGAGCAGTGGACAGACGAATTGGCGCAGTTTCTGCGATCGCAGGCAGAACAGCAAGAAGCCAGCGCTAACCACCCACTCGCCTGGTTGCTGCGGCAACATCTACGGGAAGTGGCTCCCCATGATTTACAGAATCTTCTACATCTGGTACAACGGGCGATCGAGCTGGATCGTTTTGCTGAAGAAGATTTGGCGGCATGGGACACGATCGAACTACTAAGATCGACTGCTGCGATCGATCAAGCATTACTCCTGCAAACCTTACAAGCGGTTCTACAGCACACTCCCGGCGACCCAGCGCTCCTGGCGTTTGCTGAAGCAGCGCTCGATCGAGCGTCTGATCCGCTGCCCGTCGTCCACACGCTCATGCTGACATCCGTCGTCATTGCCTACGAGTTGCACTGTCCCTCGTTGGCAATTCGCTATGTCCAGTTGTGTCGAAAAGTATGCCCCCAGGATTTAGAGGTGCTCAGCCATTTATCGACCTTCTACCAGAATGCGGGACAGCATGAGCAGGGGATTGAAACCGCGCGTGAATGGTGCCTTCTGGCGCGATCGCTCCCTGATCAAGTGTTCGGTGCCTTTCTGCTGCTGCGGGCACTCACCCGTGCAGGCGGCTACTGGAAAGAAATCTTTGAGCTGGTATCCCTTCAGGAATCCTTGCTGTTGTCACTGGCAGCATCGCAAACGGAACCGCTCAATCAAAATACGACTCTCCGTTTAGTCACCACAACCTTCTTTTTGCCCTACGTGCGGGACAATCTGGAGCACAATCGTCTGGCACAAAACCATCTCTTTCAACTATGCCAGTCTAGTGTTCGAGCCTACGCTGCTGAGGCAGCCGAGCGGTATCAAGAGGGATTAGCGCTTCGGCGCGATCGCCAGGAGAGCCATGAACGCTTACGCATTGGGTATTTTTCGCATTGCTTGCGGCGGCATTCCGTGGGCTGGCTGTCTCGCTGGTTGATCCAGCATCACGATCGCAAACAGTTTGAACTCTACGGCTACTTTTGGAATTATAACGACGGCAACGATTCACTCCAGGACTGGTTTGTGGAACAGGTCGATCATGCTCGTAAATTAGGTCGTGATGGGCTGGCGATCGCAGAACAAATTTATCAGGACGATATCGATATTCTGATTGACCTCGATAGCATTACAGCCGATGTCTGCTCTGAGGTGATGGCGCTCAAACCTGCGCCTGTGCAAGCGACGTGGTTAGGCTGGGACGCATCGGGAATGCCCGCGATCGACTACTTTATCGCCGATCCTTACGTCCTTTCAGACGCTGCCGATGCCCACTACGCCGAAAAGATTTGGCGCTTACCTCAAACCTATATTGCCGTCGATGGTTTTGAAGTCGGCATCCCTACCCTTCGTCGAGATGATTTGGGCATTCCAGACGATGCCATCATTTATCTCAGCGGACAGAGTGCCTCGAAGCGGCATCCTGAAACTGTGCGATCGCAACTGCGCATTATCGCCGCCGTACCCAACAGCTACTTATTAGTTAAAGGCATCACCGACGATCGCGCTATTCAAACCTACTTTGCTCAGGTGGCAGCGGCAGAGGGTGTCACCAGCGATCGACTCCGTTTTTTGCCAGAAGTCTCCACTGAAGCCGTGCATCGAGCAAACCTGAGCATTGCCGATGTGGTGCTGGATACTTACCCCTATAACGGTGCTACAACAACGATGGAAACGCTGTGGATGGGCATTCCATTGGTGACGCGAGTGGGAGAACAGTTCGCCAGCCGCAATAGCTACACCATGATGGTAAATGCGGGCATTAAGGAAGGCATTGCCTGGACGAATGAGGAGTACGTCGAGTGGGGCATCCGCTTGGGCAAAGAAGTCGAGCTGCGGCAGCACGTTGCCTGGAAATTGCAGCGATCGCGCCAAACCGCGCCATTATGGAATGCGAAACAATTCACCCGTGAAATGGAACGTGCCTACAAGCAAATGTGGCAAGCATACATTACTCAGTAGAGGAGTAGAGCGCTCAGCAGTCAGCAGTCAGCAGTTAGCGGTACACTCGTACGCTAAAGCTGATATAAAACGAATGGATGGATTATGAGCAACCAGCAGGGCACTCATGGCTGAAAGCTGACGGCTGACCGCTGAAAGCTAATACGATCAATCATCTAGCAACAGCCATCGTTACAAACTACTTGATGATGCTTCATGAGAATTCTCGTCATAACCAACCTGTATCCGCCTCAAATATTAGGAGGGTACGAGCGGGCGATCGCCGATTTTACTCGGCTTCTCCAGCAGCGGGGGCATGAGCTTCTGGTGCTAACAAGCGATACAACAGCGTTCTTTAGCAGCCACCCCAGCCCTGAGCCTGAGCCTCAAATTGAACGGTGCCTATTGCTCTGTGGTCAATGGCATTCGGAACGAGGACCAGAGTGGTTTTCTGAGCAAGAGATTGTTGCCATTAAGCACCACAATCGTCAGGTGCTCAAGCAGCACTTGCACACGTTTCAACCCGATGTGTGCCTGGTGGGTAATGCCACGTTTTTGCCTGTAGAGCTGTTGGAGCAGGTGTTAGCGACTCCAGTTGCGATCGCTCATTATGTGATGAATGCACAGCCGGGTTACCTACCGTCTCTGGCACCGCAAAGTCCTCTGTACCGTTACGTAACGTGTAGCGATTGGGTCGGTCAAGTGCTACAGCAGCAAGGCTATCCGGCGGCGGCAGCTCAAACCATTTATCCGGGTGCTGCCATTGAAGCGTTTTATCAGGCAGAGCTACCTCCCCGCGATCGGCTGCGTATCGCTTATGCCAGCCTGGTGATGCCCTACAAGGGTGCGGATGTGTTGGTTGAAGCACTTTCTCTACTCCATGCAGTCGGTGTTGAATTTACTGCCACGATCGCAGGTGGAACGCTTCAGCCTGACTTTGTACAGGCTTTACAGCAGTTTATCGAGTCTGAAGGGCTGCAAGCGTGTGTTCACTTTCCTGGTGTTTTGTCGCGCCCAGCGCTTGGCGAACTCTACAAGCACTGCAATGTTCTGGTCTTTCCGTCGCGGTTTGAAGAACCGTTTGGCATTAGCCAGGTAGAGGCAATGGCGGCTGGACTGACGCTCATCACCAGTGGCACTGGAGGATCAGGCGAAATTGTCGAGCACGGGCAGGATGGACTCATCTTTGAAACCGAAAATCCCCTAGACCTGGCTGAGTGTTTATCATTGTTACCGACACAGCCAGACGTTTGGGAAACATTGACGCGTAAAGGGCAGCAGAAGGCAATCTCGCACTTCAGCCAGGCGATCGCTGTTGAACAGTTAGAGTCTGTTTTATCCGAACTCGCTGCGGCTGTTTTACCGTAATGGTTGCAGCAGCTTACCTGACTTGTGTTTCAGCTCGATGGTTTTTTATCCGCAAAAGTGCCACAGCTTGTGCGTTGCAGCCTTTCCTTTTTGTGTAGAGTGGACTATGAAACACGGTGTGCTTTAGGTAAAGAACGGGATGGGTTTGATCAATCAACAGATTGACGGTTTACGGCGCTATTTGAAGCGGCACTCGGCGATCGCCTGGATCTTGTCAATCCTCTGGGTGCTGGCGATTGGAAGCATCACGTTTATCTGGAACTTGGGTAGCGTGGGGCTGGTGGATGAGACCGAGCCACTGTTTGCCGAGGCAACGCGCCAAATGACGTTGACGGGAGACTGGGTTACGCCTTACTTCAATGGAGAAACGCGCTTTGACAAACCGCCCCTCATCTATTGGTTGATGGCGATCGCCTATCGTCTCATCGGTTCAAATGAATGGGCAACCAGATTGCCATCCGCACTGGCGGCGATCGTCCTCATGGGCATGGGCTTCTATACCTTACGCCGCTTTGGGATGCCACTACGCGATCCCCGACCGTTGTCAACTCAGCAATGGCTCTCTGCCTGGATTGGTGCCGCTTTAATAGCGCTTAATCTTTCCACACTCATTTGGGGCAGAACTGGGGTCTCGGATATGCTGCTGACGGGCTGTGTTGGACTGGCGCTACTGACGTTTTTCTGTGGTTATGCAAACCCAACACCCCCCCCTGTCACCGTACTCTCTCCCTGGTACCTCGCATGTTATGTACTGATGGGGCTGGCAGTGCTGACGAAAGGTCCGATCGGCATTGTGTTGCCAGGGTTAATTATCGGCTCGTTTCTGCTCTACGTCGGTCGCTTGCGTGAAGTCTGGCGAGAAATGCGCCCGCTGTGGGGACTTGCTATCATCCTTGCGATCGTCCTGCCCTGGTATGTCCTGGTGACGCTGGCAAATGGTGAGACGTTCATCAAGGCGTTTTTTGGCTACCACAACGTTGAGCGGTTTACTAGCGTGGTGAATCGCCACTCGGCTCCCTGGTATTTTTACGTCGTTGTCGTTCTGGTGGGCTTTGCGCCGTGGTCGCTCTACCTACCTGTTGCGATCGCGCGCCTACAATTCTGGCAGCGGTCAACCTGGCAGCAGCAACCCCGCTCCCACCAGCTCGGTTTGTTTGCTCTGTTCTGGTTCGCTGGCACTTTCGGCTTTTTTACGATTGCCGTGACCAAATTGCCCAGCTATGTGCTGCCGTTGATGCCCGCAGCGGCAATTCTGGTGGCGTTGCTGTGGAGCGAACAGATGACTCAATTGTCTCCGCAGGATCGTGAGAGCCTCGATCGCGGCAATATCGATCGTAGGAGCACCGATCGATGGGGCATGAAGTTAAGCGGTCTTCTCAACAGCGTTTTCTTTTTGGGTGTCGCTGGTGGTCTCCTCTCGATTCCCCGCTGGTTAGCATCAGATGCTGAAACGCCTGCCCTTGGGTCTTCACTGCAAGCATCAGGTGCGTTGACTTGGGGCGCTGCGATCGCGGCTACAGCCGCGCTGGTCGTATTCTTTCTGCTCTATCGCCGTCAGGTACGCTGGCTATGGCTGGTGAATCTGGTCGCATGGCTTGCGTTGCTGAGCTTTACACTGATGCCAACGCTTCTAATCGTCGATGCTCAGCGTCAATTGCCCATACGCCAGTTGGCACAAACCGTAGTCAACCTTAGACAACCGGGCGAAGCGCTAGTCATGATTAGCCTCAAAAAGCCGAGCTTAGTCTTCTACGCTCAGCAGCCAGTGGTCTTTATGCGAGACACCCGCTCGATCGTCCGCTACCTGCGGGAGCAAGCACACAGCCCGTCAAACGTATCTTCTTTATTACTGCTAGGCTACCCCGAAAAGCTGGCAGAGATTGGGCTGCAAACCAGGCAGTATCAAACGCTAGATCAGGCAGGTGCGTATCAACTTGTGCGCGTATCGAAACGAGAACTCGCGCAGCTAAGTAATAGGGTGTAATCAACGTAGGATGCGTTCGTGACAACGTAACGCATCCATTCCTAAACGGCATGGGTTACGCTTCGCTTTTCTTGTCGCTTGCTTCCCGAAGGCTATACCCATCCTACAAATAATGAGGTCTTCCTACTTATAGCGAATGCCGCTCTGTCTCCGTCTGCGATACTATGAAGTCAATCGCAAAATGAATGCAACCAATAAGAACAGTTGACGCTGCTCCGTTTCATTTTTGAACTGACAGAAATTTAGGCTCAAGTTTCATGCTCGAACGCCGAGCGATCGCGCGTTTTAGTTTACCCTTTGTCTTAGAGGATGTTTTAAAGGTCCTCCTGTTAGTAGCAAAAAGCTAGATCCCCCTCAATCCCCCTTCAAAAGGGGGACTACAGACGTATTTTCCCCTTTTTCAAGGGGGGCAGGGGGGATCGCTGAGTGCTTAAGCTTACAGACCATACCTTCTCAAACAGCCTCTTAAGTGCCAAACTTTGATTCGCTCTTAAAACCACCGTAGATCTAACTGTTGTTCTAATTAGCTTTTATGACTGAGACTCCTCAAAATTTCTCCCAGCCTCGCTCTGAAGCCGATGTGGACACAGAGAGCTTATTGAAGTCGTTGCGGCGGAAAGAAGGCACCTGGGTTGAATGGGGGCAGGCTTGTCAGGCTTTGCAAAAAGCAGGCTACAGTCCTCAAGCCATTTTTGAGGCAACTGGGTTTGAGCCGATTCAACAAAACCAGATTATTGTTGGCGGTCAGGTTTACGCCAGTGCGGTGAGTGCTGGGGTACCAGATGCCGTCAAGAGCCATTTCGAGCGCAAAGGCAGCGATCTACTGTACGAATTTCGCATTCTAACCCAGCCGGAGCGTGCAGCCGCAGCCATTCTATCGGTTGAGAAAGGAATCGACCTGGATGAAGCGCGGGATGTTGCTAAAGCCATCAAAGATTTTTCGCGGTTGGGTGGCTTGCCAGAGGGTTTTACCGATCATCCGGGCGACGCGATTGCCTACCAGTCCTGGAAGCTAGCACGCCAAAAGTCAGATTTGCAAGAACGCTCCCGCTTGATTGCCAGAGGGCTGCGGTTTGTGCATAGTGACGATGCGCGTAAGCAAATTGAGCGGCTGCTCACTGACTTTAGCGTTGTCCGCACGATTCCTGCTCCCCTGCTGCCCGTCTACCGTTTAGAAGACGAGGATCTGCCGCGAGTGCTGCCAGTTGTGGGCAGGCTGCCGCTGACGAAAGCAGATCTTCAAGCAGTGCCAGTCGTCGATGCCATTGAACCCTTTGGCATGGTGAAGTTTGAGGGTGCTGCCGCCTGGGTGTCGATTCCCGGCTGGCAGGTGGTGCTGACGGCAACCGATCCGGTTGTGCTTTGGTGCGATAGTCAGGACTTACCCACACCACTTCCTGGCAGGCGAGAGGAAGTGCTGGTAGTGGTGGATCGAGCACAGCGCGAGTGGAAGAGCGATCGCTACTTCATTGCTGAAGAGGCAGATCAACTCCACATCCAATGGTCTGATGTACTGCCAGAGATGCCTCTATTGGGCACGGTAATTCTCATCATGCGTCCGAAAAAGATTCTGGACGAGGCTTACACAAAAGACTATTTTGGCAGCAGACCGGGTTATGACGGCTGGCAAACAGAAGAATAATGAATTTTAGAAACAACGCACACTATGTCTGAATCATTTACACCCCAGATTAGCGATCGCATCTGTCGCCACATGAACGAAGACCATGCCGACGCGGTGTTACTCTACGCCAAAGTGTTTAGTGATGCAACGGCTGCAACCACTGCCGAGATGGTGGCGATCGATGCTCAGGGTATGGATCTACTCACTCAGGTTAACGGCAGCCCAATGCCTACTCGCGTTTTGTTTGACCACGTTTTACAAGATGCAGAGGATGCACACCATACACTGATCGACATGATCAAACAAGCACGGCAAGCCGGAAAGTAAGGGAACAACGATCATGCGGCAGTGGATGATCTTTCGGCAGTGGCGATCGCTCTGGCTCGTCGTTGCGTTTGTGAGCGCGATCGCCCTGACTAACTGCACAGGCGGCAATCAGAAGCCTGTATCAACGTCTAGCGGCACCAGCTCCACGTCGCCATCAGGTGCGCTTGTGTATGGTTCTGTTGGGCAGCCCGTTAACCTAGAGCCTGGTAATATCACGGATGGCAACTCCATCATTGTGCAAGACCAGCTTTACGATCGGCTCATTACCTTCAAGCCCGGTACGACAGATTTAGAGCCATCTCTGGCGACGGCATGGTCTGCTGCCGATGGCAAAACCTGGACATTTAAGCTGCGCCAGGGTGTGAAATTCCATGATGGAACAGACTTTGATGCTGAAGCGGTTAAGTTTAACATTGAGCGCTGGTGGAATCCGCAGCATCCTAACGGTTATCGCAACGCTGGCAAGCTCTACGAAATCTGGGGTTCGCTGTTTGGTGGCTTCAAAGGTAGTCCTGATTCTCTGTTACAAAGCGTGACGGCAATCGATCGTACGACCGTGCAGTTTACGCTCAAGCAGCCATTCTCAGGCTTCCCCAATGCGATCGCCTCTGGCTTCTTTGGCATTGCCAGCCCAACGGCAATCAAAAAAGCAGGCGCGAACTATGGCACTCCAGGTTCGCTTGCTGTCGGCACGGGAGCCTTTGTGTTCAAAGAATGGCGCACGGGCGATCGCATTGTTCTAGAAAAGAATCCCAACTACTGGCAAGCCGGACTACCGAAGGTTAATCAGATTGTGATGCGCTTCATCACTGACCCTGCTGCCCGTCTGGCACAACTGAGAGCTGGTCAAATCGATTTCACAGTTGACCTGGCTCCAGACCAAAAAAAGGAAGTTGAAAGCGATCCCAATCTGGATGTTGTTTTGCGTCCTTCTTTTAATGTCGGTTTTTTAGCGCTGAATCCCAGCTACAAGCCTCTCTCCGACGTGCGTGTGCGACAAGCGATCGCCCATGCCATCAATCGCCCAGCGATCGTCAAAGCCTTTTGGGGCGATTTGGGACTGCATGATCCTCACTTTACACCGCCAACGCTTGCCTGGTCACAAGATGCAACTCTAACCGCCTATCCCTTCGATCCCACAAAAGCTAAGCAGCTTCTTACCGAAGCAGGCTACCCTAACGGGTTCGACCTCGATCTGTGGTACATGCCCGTTTCCCGTCCGTATTACCCCACTCCCAAGCCGATCGCGGAGTCGTTTGCAGCCGATCTCAGTGCGATCGGCATTCGGGTTTCGCTCCAAACCAAAGACTGGGCAGCCTATCAAGCCGATCGCCTTAAACCACCAGGCTATCAGTCGTTCATGCTGGGCTGGACGGGCGACTATGGCGATCCCGATAACTTCTTGTACTACCATTTTGGTTCTAACAGTACGGCTGACTTAGGCAATTGGAAGAACGATCGTCTCTTTCAACTGCTTAACCAGGCGCGTGTAACCAGTGGTAAAGCCGCTAGAGGAAAGCTTTACAGCCAGGTAGATGCCATTCTGCATCAAGAAGTTCTGCGTCTGCCTATTGTGCATTCTCAGCCATTACTTGCCAAACGAAAGACGATCAACGGCTGGGTTCCCAGTCCACTTGGCTCGGAGCCGTTTGATTCGGTGGACAAAAAGAGTTAGAAACGACTGCTAATGGCATGATGGGGCAGATGCAGACAGGCAGAGCAACTAAGGAGTTGTACAGATATAGCAGCAGGGTCTGTAGCCGTCAGCCGCCAGCGAAAAGCTGATAGCTGATAGCTGATAGCTGATAGCTGATCCAAAAGTGTGCAGTTATTTTTTAGCCAGCTCTAAGTTTAGTAGCTGGATTACCGATGCCCGTTTTTGCCCGACACGAGGTGTCTCTGTAAAGCGGTATAGAAAGTGCAGAGAAGTCTCTCCCTTCCGCTAGACCCCTGTATCTCCCTAGCGATAGTTAGTTTGGGGTGGTGGAACGACGTATTCTTGTTGCATCGACATTGCGCTGCTAAACAGCTCACCGTCATTGCCTCCGTTGGTTTTCCAAAGGTTAACCGCTGTCCAAGCTAGCTGTAGCGATCGTCAGATGTTGGCGTTGTTTTACAGCCTTAAGTAAGTTGCTTGATGTCTGCATTACAACTGCAAAGCAAACAACCGTTTTAAGACCGCGATCGCAGACGAGACAGCTAGAAGGTAATGTGTATGGCGGTATTACGTGTCTGATTAGCGTTTTCGGTTACGTTCAAATCAATCAATTCATTGGAGCTTAAAATGAACATTCTTGCTTGGATTGTGTTAGGTCTCATTGCAGGAGCGATCGCCAAAGCGATTTATCCTGGTGCTCAAGGCGGCGGTTTGCTTTCCACGATGGTTCTGGGTATTGTTGGCGCGTTCATTGGTGGTGTTGTAGTCAGCTTGCTAACGACTGGCACGTTGTCACTAGCGGGTGCAAGTCTCAGCATTCCTGGCGTTATCGTTGCTGTATTGGGCGCAATCATCGCCATCTTCCTGTACTACCAGTTCTCTCGCCGCGCCTACTAATTAGGGTAGCGACTGGTGATTCAAGATCAAGTTAGTAAGATCTTGTTCTGTAGGAAAAGCCTCTGTATCAGCAGGGGCTTTTTTCTTAGCCGTTCTGCTTAAACGATCGACACCTCCACATAGGGTGCTGAGCGGTTGCCACGCAGACCCTTACCACGGTGAAGTGCCATCAATAAAATAAAAATGACACCATTATGCTGCCTGTATCAGGAGTAGAAACGTCATAGTTGAGAGGGGTCGACTAAAACGTTGGACAATTTACAACTTAGTCCTGCCCACTGGAGAACGCTGACCGCTCAATGTAAAGCATTTAAACGTATATGCCCCAGGCTAAAATTCTGTTGTGGTATCGCTGTGATTTACGCTTGCATGATCACGAGCCGCTGCACCAGGCAATTGAGAAAGTGCAAGCAACGTCGGGACAGATTGTACCGTTCTATTGCTTTGATCCCCGCCAGTTTGAGCAAACCTCCTTTGGTTTTCCCAAAACGGGAGCTTTTCGCGCCCAATTCTTGCTCGAAAGCGTTGCCGATCTGCGTCGATCGCTACAGGCGATCGGCAGCAATTTGCTTTTACGCCAAGGCTTGCCAGAGGTCGTCATCCCTGCACTGGGGAAACAACTGGGGATTACTGACCTTTACTATCATCGTGAGGTGACATCCGAGGAAACGGCGATCGAAACTGCATTGCAACACGCTTTGCAATCCTTAAAGGTTGAGATGACACCGTTTTGGGGACAGACACTCTTTCATCTTGATGATCTCCCGTTTGAGCTTGGCAAACTACCAGAGTTGTTTACCCACTTTCGGAAACAGGTGGAGCAGCAATCGACAGTTAAGCCAGCACTGCGATCGCCAACACAGCTACCGTCACTGCCAGCGCTAGAGGTGGGCATGTTGCCACAACTGGCAGATTTGGGGTTGAAGGCACCAATTCAGGACGATCGCGCTGTTTTAACGTTTAAGGGCGGTGAAACAGCCGGACTTGCCAGACTCAATCACTATATTTGGCAGCACGATCGCCTCAAGGTCTACAAAGAAACGCGAAATGAGATGCTGGGAGCCGACTACTCCTCTAAATTTTCGCCCTGGTTAGCATTGGGCTGTCTATCGCCACGCTATATCTACGAGCAGGTGCAGCAATATGAAGCAGAGCGGGTGCGAAACGATTCCACCTACTGGTTGGTCTTTGAACTGCTCTGGCGAGACTATTTTCGCTTTATCTGCGCCAAGCATGGCGATCGCATCTTCCGGCGATCGGGCTTGCAGGGCATCGACATTGCCTGGAAAGAAGACTGGCAACGGTTCGATCGGTGGCGAGAGGGCGCAACTGGCTTTCCGCTTATCGATGCCAATATGCAGGAATTAGCCGCAACGGGCTATATGTCCAACAGAGGCAGACAAAATGTGGCAAGTTTCCTGACCAAAAATTTGGGCATTGACTGGCGCATGGGCGCAGAGTGGTTTGAGTCGCTGCTAGTGGACTATGACGTATGTAGCAATTGGGGCAATTGGAACTATACCGCTGGTGTCGGTAACGATGCTCGTGGTTTCCGCTTTTTTAATATCCTCAAGCAGTCCAAAGACTACGATCCGCAGGGCGAATATGTGAAGCATTGGCTTCCAGCCTTGAGTCAGCTTCCTGCTAGTAAAGTACATGAGCCGTGGAAACTACTGCCTGTAGAGCAACAACGGTTCGGTATCAGAATTGGTGTGGACTATCCCAGCCCGCTGGTAGATTTGTTTAAGTCTGCTGCGGCAAATGAAACTATTTATAATGCCGCCACCCAAACAGGTTAACCGAAAGCCGAAACGCTCACGTCAGACAGCAACAGGTTGAGGGACAATCGGCTGTACTGAAGCAGCGATCGATGTTCCAAGCGCGGCGACGCTAGTATCCAAAATGTCAAAGACCTGATCAAGTTGGGTAATTTCAAAGACCATTTGAATCGACGGACGAAGGTTACAAACGGTCAAACGACAGCCTTTACGCTGAGCAAGATTCAAAGCGCCGACTAGAGCTAAAATGCCATCGCTATCAATAAACTCGACCTGAGCCATATCAATGAGCCAGCGATCGGTTTGTTGAGATTCGATCGCGGCGAGCTGCTGTTGAAAAACATTGGCTCCATGTGAATTAAGGTGAGTTGGGGGTTGAAACTGCACACATTTTCTCTCGTGAATAAGCGTCATGTCGACATAGCCTAACAACATAGTTTGATTCAATTGCAAGGTCTTGAGTTTCAGTCGCCGATAGTATTACAGCGAATAGAGTAGATTCGTCTTCCCCAGATAGAGGTGATTCATCAGAGACACAAGCGTCTGGCAAACTTTTGTGAATCAAGTGCTTCTGGGCTTGTCCGTTCGCGTTTATTTGCTAACTATAGAAAATCACTGCCGGATTACCGATACGTGAGGCGTTGCTTTACAAAGTCTTTACAATGCAGCCTGGTTCAACTCACTTTGTCTAAAGTTTTCGCTTCGACCAATAATTGACCCGTAAACGGTATACCGCAATACTTCGATGTGTTTAAGTCAAGTGTGCTTTCGGAAGTCCTACTAAATTAGGCGTTGCTGAATCAAGGTATGAACCGCGAAAGCCGCCCACCTTCGGGAAGCAAGCTACACCCTCACTCTCACCCAAAGGTAGAGAGGACAAGACTTCTACCTCCCTTCTCCTTGGGGAGAAGCGA
>JAESFZ010000049.1_pt1 | contig 110246 bp, 101 predicted proteins | sample 9269561 | NCBI WGS metagenome assembly JAESFZ01 (sample SAMN14515552, study PRJNA621657) | algae metagenome | isolation source: Tildeniella nuda ZEHNDER 1965/U140 and co-occurring heterotrophs from wet... | place: Switzerland: Stansstaad, Zurih | collected 1965-01-01 | reverse complement strand
CAAGCTACGCGACACCGGCCTCTACGAGGAGCTCGACCTGCTCGCTGACCCGGACGAGCCGCGCGACCTGTTCGGCATGCTGCTGCGCGCCGAGGCGGCGCAGGCAAAGGCGGTGGTGGGGTAGGGAGCGGCACCAACCCTTATACTGTCAGCCCCGCAAGATTCATGATCAGGCGGAAGGCGAGCGCCACCAGCCCGAGTGCCAGCACGCTCGCCGTCCAGATCAGCACCAGCCAGCCGATCCGCTTCAGCCAGGAATCCGGCGCAGGCGAGGGGGCAGCCATCAGTGGTAGCCTTCGCCGGCCTTCACCTTGCCGCGGAAGACGTAATAAGACCAGGCGGTGTAGGCGAGGATGATCGGGATGATGAACAGTGCCCCGACCAGCGCGAAGCCCATGCTCTGCGGCGGCGCCGCGGCCTCACGAATGGAAACTTCGGGCGGGATGATGTTGGGCCAAAGGCTGATGGCGAGCCCGCTGTAGCCGAGGAACAGCAGGAACAGCGCCAGCACGAAGGGCGCGACATGCGGCGTCCGGCCGAGGCTGTGGAGGATCGCCCAGGCGCTGGCCAGCACCAGGATCGGCACCGGCGAGAAGAAGACGATGTTGGGGAAGGTGAACCAGCGCTCGGCGATCGCGGGATGGGCGAGCGGCGTCCACAGGCTGACCAGGCCGATGACGACGACCAGCGCGATGGTGATCGGCCGCGCCAGCGCCACCATGCGCTCATGCAGCGCCCCCTCGGTCTTGATGATCAGCCAGGTGCAGCCGAGCAGCGCATAGGCGACCAGCAGTCCCAGTCCGGTGAACAGGCCGAAGGGCGTAATCCAGTCGAGCGCGCCGCCCACATAGGCGCCGTTCTGCATCGGAAAGCCGTTGAGAAAGGCACCGAGCGATACGCCCTGGAAGAAGGTGGCGAGATAGGAGCCGCCGGCGAAGGCCCAGTCCCAGTAGCGCTTGTGGTGCTCGTCGGCCTTGAAGCGGAACTCGAAGGCGACGCCGCGCCAGATAAGCCCGAGCAGCATCAGCACCAGAGGCAGATAGAGCGCGCTGAGGATCACCGAATAGGCCAGGGGGAACGCCGCCAGAAGCCCGGCGCCGCCCAGCACGAGCCAGGTCTCGTTGCCGTCCCAGACCGGCGCCACGGTGTTGACCATGACGTCGCGGTCGTCGCGCTCGCCGACGAACGGGAACAGGATGCCGATGCCGAGATCAAACCCGTCCATGACGACATACATCATCAGGCCGAAGCCGATGATGACGGCCCAGATCACCGGAAGATCGATGCCCATGATCTAGCTCCTCGCCTGTTCGGTCGCGTCGGGATGGTCGGGCGCGGCAGAAAGCGGGCGGGCGGGCCGCGCGGCGCTGCTGCTGCCGCCGGTCGGCTCGTCCTCGCCGGTCTCGGGTCCCTTGCCGACCAGCTTCAGCATGTAGCGCGTGCCGATGCCGAATATGAAAAGATAGGCGACCACGAAGATGACGAGGGTGACGCTCATGGTCAGCGCCGAATGATTGGACACCGCATCTCGGGTGCGCATAACGCCGTAGACGATCCAGGGCTGGCGGCCGATCTCGGTCGTGTACCAGCCGGCGAGGATGGCGATCAGCCCGGCCGGGCCCATCCAGGTGGCGAAATGCAGGAAGGGCCGCGACCGGTACAGGACGCCGCGCCAGCGCTGCAATAGCGCCCAGCCGCCGAGCAAAAGCATCAGCAGGCCCATGCCGACCATGATGCGGAAGGTCCAGAAGACGATGGTGGAGTTTGGCCGGTCCTCGGGCGGGAAGTCCTTCAAGGCGGGAACCTGGCCGTCCCAGCTATGGGTCAGGATCAGGCTGCCGAGATGAGGCACCTGCACGGCGAAGCGCGTCGTCTCGGCCTCCATGTCGGGCCAGCCGAACAGGTTGAGCGGCACGGCCTCGCCCGGCGTGTTCTCCCAATGGCCTTCCAGCGCCGCGATCTTGGCCGGCTGGTGCTCCAGGGTGTTGAGGCCGTGCAGGTCGCCGACGACGACCTGGATCGGCGCTGTGACCAGCAGCATCCACATCGCCATCGACAGCATAGTGCGAACGCGGTCGTTGTCGTTGCCGCGCAGCAGGTGCCATGCGGCCGAAGCGCCGACAAACAGCGCCGTCGACAGGTAGGCGGCGATGGTCATGTGGGCGAGGCGATAGGGGAAGGAGGGGTTGAAGATCACCTCGAACCAGTTCACCGGCACCACGATGCCGTCGACGATCTCGAAACCCTGCGGCGTCTGCATCCAACTGTTGGAGGCGAGGATCCAGGTGGCCGAGATCAGCGTGCCCAGGGCCACCATGATGGTGGAAAAGAAGTGCAGCCCCGGCCCGACACGGTTCCAGCCGAACAGCATGACCCCGAGGAAGCCTGCCTCGAGGAAGAAGGCGGTCAGCACCTCATAGGCGAGCAGCGGACCGGTGACACTGCCAGCGAAGGCCGAGAAATAGCTCCAGTTGGTGCCGAACTGATACGCCATGACGAGGCCCGAGACCACGCCCATGGCGAAGTTGACGGCAAAGATCTTCGACCAGAAATGGTAGAGGTCGCGGTAGACCGTGTCGCGCTTCCACAGCCAAAGGCCTTCCAGCACGGCGAGGTAGCTCGCCAGCCCGATGGTGATGGCCGGGAATATGATGTGGAAGGAGATGGTGAAGCCGAACTGGATGCGCGCCAATTCCAGTGCCGTCAGGCCGAACATGCCGCGCCTCCCACGAAGCGGACCCGGCCGGATCGCGCTGGGTCGGGTCCGGCCGTCGCCTGTACGGATGAATACCTCGATCGAGCGGCTATGGTCCTCGGCCGGTGGGTCACGGCAGGTCCTCTCGCTTTGGTTGCTGCACCATAGCCTATTCGGCCGGGAGGGTGCAGTCCTTGCGGCGTTGCGCCACTGCGACGCTCCGTCCCGCGGGCCGGGAACGGCGAGAGGTTCGGCCGCCCACCAGGCCCGCGGGCCGCTTCTCCTTGCGCGTGGATATCTGCCGGGAGGGGCTATTTTCCCCTCAAACCAGCGCGAAAATCCGCGCCGGACCGCCGGTGCCGCCGCGCACCTTCGGCGCACCGACGACGATGGTCGCACCCTTGGCCGGAACATTGCCGAGATTGGCGACGCCCTCGATGCCGTAGCGGCCGGACGACAGCCAGGTCTTGTGGACGATGAAGTCCGGCGAGGCGCCGAAATCGAGCGACAGCGTGTCCACCGCGATCGCCTTGATCGACGGCTGCTCGATCAGATACTGCGCCGCCTCGACATGGAAGCCGGGAAAATGCAGGCTCTTGCCGTCGGCGCTGGCGTTGCGGAATTTTTCGGTGCCGAGATGCGCGCCCCAGCCGGAATGCATGGCCACGACCGCACCGGCCGGCAGATCGCCGTTCTTGTCGACCCAGGCCTTGATGTCGTCGGGGGTCACTTGCGCATCCGCGTTCTCGGCCGCCTTGGCGGCGATGTCGATCACCACCAGCGGCGCGATCAGATCCTCCACCGGCAGTTCTGCGACCGACTTGCCGTCGGCGGTGAAATGCAGCGGCGCGTCGATATGCGTGCCGGTATGCTCGCTCACGCGCAGTTCGTAGAGGTTGAAGGTATCCTTCGCAAAGTCGAACTTCTTGTCATAGAAAAGCTGCTGTCCGCCGAAATAGGTCGGGAAGGTGTCGTAGAGTTCGTGCGTAAGATCCTCGGCCTTGGTCGGGGTCTCGGCCGCGAACAAAGGCGCCGGCGGGGCGGCGACGGCAAGCGCGGCGCCCGCTGCCGCGGCCAGCCCGCCCCTGAAGAAGCTGCGGCGGCTCAGCATGTCGGATTTTACGGCGTCGATGACGCAATGATGGCACATGGTTCTTGCTCCCTCTGGCTGTGCAGGAGACAAGAGTGATTGGTTGGCGAAGTGCGCGCAAGCGGCGTTTTTTGCGAAACTAGTTCCTGCCGAAGAACACGTTTTCCACATGCACCGGCCAGCGCCATGGCAGCACCGCCACCATGTCGAAGCGGATCGACAGGCGGCCGAAATCGCGCTGCCTGGAGAGCCACAGGTCGGCGGCGCCCTCGATGCGGCGCTCCGACTCGCGCGAAAGCGCATCCATGGCCTCGATCAGCGTCGGCCGCGCCTTGACCTCCACGATCAGCACGAGGTCTCCGCGCCTGGCGATCAGGTCGATCTCGCCGAGCTTGGTGCGGTAACGGCGCGCGACGATGCGGAACCCCTTCGCCATCAGCGCGAGCGCCGCCAGCCACTCGCCGCGGTGCCCGCGCCGGTAGGCCTTCAGCCGAAAGCGGGCCTCATCCGTCCGCATCCGCCCTGAGTTCCATCAGCCGGCGGTAGAGGTCGGGCTTGCGGGCGCCGGTCATGCGCGCCGCCTCGGCGGCGGCCTTGGAGGCCGGCATCTCGGCGGCGAGCGCCAGCAGCAACCGGTCGACCTCTCCCGCATCGGCAGCTTCCCGCTCGGCGGGCGGGGCGACACACACCACGATCTCGCCTTTCGGCGTGTCGGCGGCGGCATAGTTTTCCGCCAGTTCCGGCAGGCTGCCGGTACGCATCTCTTCGAACGTCTTGGTCAACTCGCGGCCGACCGCTGCGGCGCGGTCCCCCAGCACCTCGGCCATCGCTGCCAACGTATCGGCCAGCCTGCGAGGCGATTCGAAGAAGACCAGCGTCGCCGGGACCGCCTTCAACTCCTCCAGCCGCGTACGGCGCTGACCGTCCTTGACCGGCAGGAAACCGGCGAACAGGAAGGTGTCGGAGGGCAGGCCGGACGCCGTCAGCGCGGCCAGCACCGCCGACGGGCCGGGAATGGGGACGACGCGGACCCCCGCCTTCAGCGCCTCCCCGACCAGCCGGAAGCCCGGATCGGAGACCAGCGGCGTGCCGGCATCCGAGACCAGCGCGACGCTTCTGCCGGCGGCCAGCGCCTCGAGCAGGCGCGGTCCCGCCTCGGCGGCATTGTGCTCATGATAGGCGGTGGTGCGCCGGCGCATGCCGTAGCGCTCGAGCAGGACGCGGGTGACGCGCGTGTCCTCGCAGGCGAGCACGTCCGCGGCCGCCAGGGTCTCCAGAGCCCGCAGCGTGATGTCGCCGAGATTGCCGATCGGGGTGGCAACCAGATAGAGCGCCTGTTCGAGCGGTCGTGCCGCGATCTCGGCCTGGCCGACGACGAAAACGCGCTTGTCGAGACTGTCCTTCACGCCCCAAGACTCCATTCCGGCGCCTTGTGCCATGCCGCGCCGGCAAATGGCAAAGAAACTCGTTTCGTCGCCGTAATTTCGCCGAGGTGGCGGAACGAAGTCTTCCCATGCGCGTTGACGGCGGCCTGAGGAGGATGTGATGGATTCGCTGCAGATCCAGGACGCTTTTACCCCCTACTATGCCGGCGGCAAGCAGGCGAAAACGCAGGCTGTGCGCAAGCAGGCCGACGCCGTGCCGGGCGAGAAGACGGCAATTTCCGCGGCCGACGTGAGGGCCCGGCTGGAGGCGTGCCGCGAGCGGCTTGCCCGCGCCATCGCCGCCGAGAAGAAAGGCCGCTGATCCGGTGCCGCTGCGTTTCGACGGACTGATCGGGCGGATCGAAAACGCCGCCCGTCGCTCAGGCGCGGTAGGCCAAAAGAACCGCGCCGCCAGCGATCAGAAGAACGCCAAGCCAGTTGGCAAGGGTGAGGCGCTCACCGAGAAAGGCCGCCGCGAAGACCGCGACAAGAACGACGCTTAGCTTGTCGAGCGGCGCGACCCTGGCGGCGTCGCCGAGCTTCAGGGCGCGGAAATAGCAGAGCCACGACGCGCCTGTCGCCAGTCCGGAAAGCACCAGGAACAGCCAGGTGCGCCCACCGACCGTCGCCGGCGGCTGCCACTGCCCGGTGGCCGCCACGATCCCCGCCACCAGCAGCAGGATGACGATGGTGCGCACCAGCGTCGCATAGTCGGGATTGACGCCGCTCACGCCGACCTTGGCGAAGATGGCGGTGAGCGCTGCGAACACGGCCGAGAGGACCGCCCAGAACTGCCAGGTGGTCGCGAGAGAGTTCATCTGCTGTCGACCTCCTTCATATCCACACCGAGGTGAGGCAGGACGCGCGCTTCGATCAAGCGGATCAATTCCGGGTCCATGAGTTCGTATTCGTCGGGAATGTTCAGGCAGATCACGCGCGCCGACTTCAAACTTGCCTTGAACCTCTTTTGGAGCTTGTTGCGATGCGACCGCTCCATGACGAATAGGATATCGGCCCACGAGACAAGCTCATGCGTCAATGGATTGTCCGCGTCGTTGTTGGTGCCCGCCGATGCGACCTCGATATCCCGCCGGGTCGAAAACATCTGCTCCGCGGTCGGGCTTCGCAGGCGGTTCTGGCTGCAAACGAACAGTACGTTCCTCATGACCGCCCAGCCACCTACCGCGCCAGATCGGCCACCACGGCGTTGAGCACCACCATGCCGGCGGGCGTGACGCGCAGGCGCGAATTGCCGATCGGCGCCACCAATCCCTCGCCCTGCAGGACCGCCAGGCGTTCGCGTGACAGCTCCTGCCCGGAGAGGTGTTCGTAGCGGTCGAGTTCGATCCCCTCGGCCAGCCGCAGACCCATCAGCAAAAACTCGTCGGCTTCCTCGGATCGGCTCAATATCTCGCCGTCGACAATGCCGTGCCCCTTCGCCTCGACCAGGTTCAGCCAGGTTTCCGGAGTCTTTTCGGTGACGGTGACGACGCGGCGGCCTTCCTCGACGAAACGGCCATGCGCGCCGGGCCCGATGCCGACATATTCGCCGTAGCGCCAGTAGACGAGGTTGTGCCGGCTCTCGGCACCGGGCCGCGCGTGGTTGGAGATCTCGTAGGCCGGCAGGCCGCGCGCCGCAGTCACCGCCTGCGTGAGGTCGTAGAGGTCGGCGGCATGATCGCCGTCCGGAATGGCGATCTTGCCTGCCGCATGCAGCGCATGGAAGCGCGTGCCTTCCTCGATGGTGAGCTGGTAGAGAGAGAGGTGGTCGGCCGCATAGCCGATCGCCTGTTCGAGCTCCGCCTCCCAGGCGGCGAGCGTCTGTCCCGGCCGGGCATAGATCAGGTCGAAGGAGAGCCTCGGAAAGATGTCGCGGGCCAGTCCGATCGCCTTCAGCGCCTCCTCGACATCATGCAGCCGGCCGAGGAAGCGCAGGTCGGCGTCGTTCAGCGCCTGGACGCCGAGCGACACGCGGTTGACGCCGGCGGCGCGGTAACCGCGGAAGCGTTCCGCCTCGACCGAGGAGGGATTGGCCTCGAGCGTGATCTCGATGCCGTCCGGCACGCTCCAGTGCCTTGCCACCGCCTCCAGCACGGCGCCAACCGTTTCCGGCCGCATCAGCGACGGCGTGCCACCGCCGAGGAAGATGCTGGTGACGGTGCGCGAACCGGTGCGGGCGCGCATCGCCGCCATCTCGCGCTCGAACGCCGCGGCAAACCGCGGCTGGTCGACCGACTGGTGGCGGACATGGCTGTTGAAGTCGCAATAAGGGCATTTGGCCGCGCAGAAGGGCCAATGGACGTAGACGCCGAAACCGGGCTCTCCAGCGAGCGGCATACCGGTCAGGCCGATCCCAGCATGGCACGGGCGAACTTCTGGAAGGCGCGCGCCCGGTGCGACAGGGCCTCCGCCTGTCCCGGCTTCCAGCCGTGCTTTTGTTCAGCGCTCATCTCGCCGAAAGTGAGATCATGGCCGTCCGGCATGAACACCGGGTCGTAGCCGAACCCCTTGTCGCCGCGCGGTGGCCAGACGAGATGGCCTGCCGCCTCGCCGCGGAAATATTCGGCGTGGCCATCCGGCCAGGCGATGCAGATCACCGCAACGAAGCGGCCGGTGCGCTGCGCCGGCTCGACCGCGCCGACCTCCTGCATGGCGACCTCGGCGCGCTGCATGGCGATGCCGAAGTCGCGGCCTCCCTCCGGCGTCTCGGCCCAGTTGGCGGTATAGACCCCCGGCTGGCCGCCGAGCGCGTCGATGCACAGACCGGAATCGTCCGACAGTGCCGGCAGGCCGGTCGCCTTGGCCGCCGCGAAGGCTTTTATGTAGGCGTTTTCCTCGAAGGTGGTGCCGGTCTCGTCCGGCTCGGGCAGGCCGTACTCCTTGGCCGATTTCGCCTCGATGCCGAAAGGTCCCATCAGGTCGGCGAACTCGCGCAGCTTGCCACCGTTGTGGCTGGCGACCACGAGCTTTCTTTCCGTGAGCTGGCGCATCACAGCCCCCATATCTTCGGTTCGGCGAATTCCAGCGAATTGCCGGACGGATCGCGAAAATAGATCGATCGGCCGCCGCTCGGCCATTCGAACTCGGTCTCGACCACGACGCCGCGGCCTTCGAGATGCCGCTTCCAGCGGTCGATCTCGTCGCCGGCCGCTGCAAAGCAGAGATGGCCCTCTCCGACGGTGCCATGCGGCGGCACGGGCAGCTTGGCGTCCGGCGCGGGCGGCACCTTCGTCGCCTCGGCGACGAACAGAAGCAGCACGCCGGTACCGCAGCGGAAGAACACATGCCTGTCCTCGACCTTGGCGATCACCGGCAGGCCGAGCACGCCGCCATAGAAGGCCTCCGCCGCCTCGAGGTCGGTGACGTAGAGCGCCGATTCGAGGATTGCTGAGGGGGTCATGAGACCGCCATCTGCTGCAGGCTCACCAGCCGGGAAATGCCCTTGCGGGCGAGCGCCATCAGCGCAGAAAACTCCTCCTCGCTGAAGGGAACGCCTTCGGCGGTGCCCTGGATCTCAACGATGCCGCCCTTGCCGGTCATGACGAAATTGGCGTCGGTGCCGGCGGAGGAATCCTCGAGATAGTCGAGGTCGAGCACCGGCTGGCCCTCGTAAATGCCGCAGGAGATGGCGGCGACGTGGTCCCTGAGCACCTTGGAGACGGTGGTCATCTGGCGCGCCTCCATCCAGCGGAGGCAGTCGTAGAGCGCCACCCAGCCGCCGGTGATGGAGGCGGTGCGCGTGCCGCCGTCGGCCTGCAGCACGTCGCAGTCGACGGTGATCTGCATCTCGCCCAGCGCCTGCAGGTCGACGACGGCGCGCAGGCTGCGGCCGATCAGCCGCTGGATCTCCAGCGTGCGGCCGCCCTGCTTGCCGGTCGAGGCCTCGCGGCGGGTGCGGTCGCCTGTGGCGCGCGGCAGCATCCCGTATTCGGCCGTCACCCAGCCGCGGCCGCTGTTGCGCATCCAGCCGGGTACCTTCTCCTCGAGGCTCGCCGTGCACAAGACATGAGTGTCGCCGAACTTGACTAGGCACGAGCCCTCGGCATGCTTGGAGACGTTGCGCTCGAAGGAGATCGGACGCATTTCGTCGAACTGTCGCTTGGACGGGCGCATCGGGACTCCTGGAACTCACGGATTCGTTCGCGGCTTGTACCGCCGCCTGCGCCGCCGCGCAAAGCATTTCCCCGGATATCCCGCCGCCGGCCGGCCAGGCGCTATGACCGCGCCACAGTGGCATGGGCAGATGCCCGCTCCGCATGGTCGCCCCGACGGGATGGCCAAAACTCGACAACGCGCGAAAATGACGGTACTCCGGCGCCGGTTTTCCACCTGACGGCGGATTTGGAAAAAGGGCCACGAACGCCTATATCTAACTCATCTCTGCGGCACGCGAATCGGGTGATTGTCCGCGCCTTCCGACGACATAGACACGAAAGCTCTTCATGAACGACGAGACCGAGAACGGCAACGGCGGCGCCGCCGAGTACGGGGCGGATTCCATCAAGGTCCTGAAGGGCCTGGACGCCGTGCGCAAGCGGCCGGGCATGTATATCGGCGATACCGACGACGGCTCGGGCCTGCACCACATGGTCTACGAGGTGGTGGACAACGCGATCGACGAGGCGCTGGCCGGCCACGCCACGCTCGTGACTGTCACGCTCAATCCCGACGGCTCCTGCACCGTCACCGACAACGGCCGTGGCATCCCGACCGACCTGCATCCCTCGGAAGGCGTCTCGGCGGCCGAGGTGATCATGACGCAGCTTCATGCCGGCGGGAAGTTCGACCAGAATTCCTACAAGGTGTCGGGCGGCCTGCATGGCGTCGGCGTCTCGGTGGTCAACGCGCTGTCGGTGTGGCTCAAGCTCAAGATCCGCCGCAAGGGCGAGATCCACGAGATGAGCTTCACCCACGGTGTGCCCGACGCGCCGCTGGCGGTCACTGGCGGGGCCGGCGCCGAGACCGGCACGGAAGTGACCTTCCTGCCCTCGACCGGAACCTTCTCCATGGTCGAGTTCGACTACGGCACGCTGGAGCACCGGCTGCGCGAGCTCGCCTTCCTGAACTCCGGCGTACGCATCGTGCTGACCGACCGCCGCCACGCCGACGTCAAGCAGATCGAGCTGCGCTACGAAGGCGGCCTCGAAGAGTTCGTCAAATATCTCGACCGCGCCAAGAAGCCGCTGATCGCCTCGCCGATCGCCATCCGCGCCGAGCGCGACGGCATCGCCGTCGAGGTCGCCATGTGGTGGAACGACAGCTACCACGAGAACGTGCTGGCCTTCACCAACAACATTCCGCAGCGCGACGGCGGCACCCATCTCGCGGGCTTCCGCGGCGCGCTGACCAGGCAGGTGACCGGCTACGCCGAAGGTTCCGGTATCGCCAAGAAGGAGAAGGTCTCGCTCACCGGCGACGACTGCCGTGAGGGTCTGACCGCGGTGCTCTCGGTGAAGGTGCCCGACCCGAAATTCTCCTCGCAGACCAAGGACAAGCTGGTTTCGTCCGAAGTCCGCCCGGTGGTCGAGAGCCTGGTAAACGAGGCGCTCGGCACGTGGCTGGAGGAGCATCCTTCCGAAGCGAAGGTGCTGGTCGGAAAAGTGGTCGAGGCGGCCGCCGCGCGCGAGGCGGCGCGCAAGGCGCGCGAGCTGACGCGCCGCAAGGGCGTCCTCGACATCACCTCGCTTCCCGGCAAGCTCGCCGACTGCCAGGAGCGCGACCCGGCCAAGTCGGAAATCTTCATCGTCGAGGGCGACTCGGCCGGCGGCTCGGCCAAGAGCGGCCGCTCGCGCCAGAACCAGGCGATCCTGCCGCTGCGCGGAAAAATCCTCAACGTCGAGCGGGCGCGTTTCGACCGCATGCTGTCCTCCGACATGATCGGCACGCTGATCACCGCGCTCGGCACCTCGATCGGCAAGGACGAGTTCAACGCCGACAAGCTGCGCTACCACAAGATCATCATCATGACGGACGCCGACGTCGACGGCGCCCATATCCGCACGCTGCTGCTCACCTTCTTCTTCCGGCAGATGCCGGAGCTGATCGAGCGCGGCCACCTCTACATAGCGCAGCCGCCGCTCTACAAGGTGACGCGCGGCAAGAGCTCGCAATACCTCAAGGACGAGAGCGCCTATGAGGAATTTCTGGTCCAGTCAGGCATCGAAGAGGCCTCGCTGACGCTGTCGTCCGGTGAGGTCCGTACCGGCGGCGACCTGCGCGCCGTCATCGACGACGCGCTTGCCGTACGCGGTCTGATCAACGGCCTGCACACGCGCTACAGCCGCCCGGTGGTCGAGCAGGCGGCGATCGCCGGTGCGCTGAAGCCCGAGATATTCGACGACCTCGGCCGTGCCGCTGCCGTGGCGGACGCCGTGGCGGCTCGTCTCGACGCCGTCGCCGAGGATATCGAGCGCGGCTGGACGGGCCGCATCTCCACCGCCAATGACGGCTCCGGCGGCTATGTGTTCGAGCGCATGCTGCGCGGAGTGAAGGACGCGGTGACGCTCGACATGGCGCTGATCAACTCGGCCGACGCGCGGGCGCTCGACCGCCATGCCGGCCGTCTCGGCGAGGTCTATGCCGCCCCGCCGGTACTGCGCCGCAAGGAGACGTCGGAGACGATTTCCGGGCCGCTGTCGCTGCTCGACGCCGTGTTCAGCTCCGGCCGCAAGGGCCTCACAATGCAGCGCTACAAAGGTCTCGGCGAAATGAATGCCGAGCAGTTGTGGGAGACCACGCTCGACCCAAACGTGCGGTCGCTGCTCCGGGTTCAGGTCCCCGACGCCACCGACGCCGACTCGCTGTTCTCGCGCCTGATGGGCGACGAAGTCGAGCCGCGCCGCGAATTCATCCAGGACAACGCGCTTTCGGTGGCGAATCTGGACGTCTGACGTCCTTCCGCGATGCCAACCGTGAGAAGCTCGGCAGCGTCGGGGCTTCTGGGCGTTTCTGAAGCGACCGCCGTCGCCTGCTCTCTTGGTGTCCCCGTCAGGGGCGGGTTTATCCCGCCAGCCCTTCGAACAGGATCGTCGACAGATAGCGCTCGGCGAAGGAGGGGATGATCACGACGATATTCTTGCCGGCATTCTCCGGACGCGAGCCGACCACGACCGCCGCTTGCAGGGCCGCTCCTGAAGAGATGCCGACCGGCACGCCTTCCAGTTTTGCAACCAGCCGCGCATTGGCGACCGCATCGTCGTTGGAGACTGTGACGATCTCGTCATAGATCGACGTGTCGAGGATTTTCGGCGCGAAGCCGGCGCCGATGCCCTGAATCTTGTGCGGCCCCGGCTGGCCGCCCGAAAGCACCGGCGAGGCCTCGGGCTCGACCGCCACCACATGCAGCGACGGTTTGCGCTGCTTGATAACCTGGCCGACGCCGGTGATGGTGCCGCCGGTGCCGATGCCGGAAATAAGGATGTCGACGCCGCCCTGCGTGTCGTTCCAGATCTCCTCGGCCGTCGTCGTGCGGTGGATCTCCGGATTGGCCGGGTTCTCGAACTGCTGCGGGATGACTGCGTCGGGCAGCGTGGCGGCCAGCTCGTCGGCCTTGGCGATGGCGCCCTTCATGCCCTTGGGGCCTTCGGTCAGCACCAGCTCGGCGCCGAGCAGCGCCAGCATCTTGCGGCGCTCCAGCGACATCGTCTCCGGCATGGTGAGGATCAGCTTGTAGCCCTTGGCGGCGGCTGCGAAGGCGAGGGCGATGCCGGTATTACCCGAGGTCGGCTCGATCAGCGTGGTCCTGCCGGGGGTGATGCGGCCTTCTGCCTCCAGCGCCTCGATCATGGCTACGCCGATGCGATCCTTGACGCTGGCGATGGGGTTGAAGAACTCCAGCTTGGCGAGAATATTGGCGCCGACGCCCTTCTCCCTGGCGAATTTGTCGAGGCGGACCAGCGGAGTGTCGCCGATCGTCTCGGTGATGGAGTTGAAGATGCGCCCGCGGCCGGGGACATGCGTGGAGGTGGTCGGCTGGCTCATCATCGAGGTCCTGATTGCTTTTGGCAGGGAAGATAGCCGAGATTGGACCGTGTGCCGAGACCCGCGACCGGAACAAAACGGCTGCGGCAACCGGCTTCGGCGCAAAGCTCTTCGGCGGCAGGGACGAAAGCGAGAACGAATGCTCTTCATGGTTATCGAGCGCTTCGACAACAACGACATGGTTCCGGTCTACGAGCGCTTTCGCGAGAGCGAGCGCGGCCTTCCCGACGGCCTGGAGTTCGTCGACAGTTGGGTCGAAGCCAATTTCGCGCGTTGCTTCCAGCTCATGCGATGCGACGATCCGAAGCTGTTTCAGCAGTGGATTCTGCACTGGCGCGGAACGGGCGTGACCATGGAGATCGTGCCGGTTGTCTCCAGCGCCGACACCAGGTCGGTGGTCACGTCCTTCATCGAAGCCGGGCGGCCTCGGGTTGACCGGGCCGGCCTACTGCCGCGCCGCGATCGCCAGCGCCGCGCCCGCCATGAAGCCGGCGGCGGTGCGGTTCAGCGCTTTCAGCGCCCGCGGCGTGCGCAGGAGCCAGCGCGCCTGCGCGGCGAGCGCTAGATAAGGCACCAGCACCACTAGCAGCACGACGACGGTCAGCGCTGCCAGGATGCCATAGTCGGCTATCGTGATCGTCTTCAGGTCGAGCAGGGTGGGCGTGATGGCGAGATAGAAGACCATGGTCTTCGGATTGCCGAGGGTGACCGCCAGCCCGGCCAGGAAAGCGCCGACCGCGCCGCCTTCGCCCTTGCGCGCCTCCACCTTCTCTGCCGTGATGCCGCTCGTCCAGAAGGTCCAGGCCAGCCAGGCGAGGTAGGCGATGCCGAGCCATTTGATGACCAGGAACACCGCACCGAAGGTCTGGGCCACGAGGGCGAGGCCGAGGACGACGGCTGTCAGGTAGACCAGGTCGCCGACGACCAGGCCGAGCGACATGATCAGCGACGAGCGGAAGCCCGAGCCGAGTGCGCGGGCGACCAGTGCTGTGATGCCCGGCCCCGGGATGGCGGCCGCGAGCGCCAGCGCGCCGCTATAGGCGATGAAACCGGCAAGGGTCATGATGCTACTCCCAAACTCGCTTTCGCGGTGAGCCGCGGCTTATGCCACGGCCGGGCCACCGGCGGAAAGAGGGCAGGAGCGTCCGGTCTGCGGGCCAGGTTACCTCGACCGCCGGAAGAACCAGGTCGGCGGAACCGTTAGCATCAACGAAGTCAGCCGCCCCTCGGACATATGCGCCACGACAGGAAAGAAACGTTCGGGACCATTGCCGTGCTGCTGCACTGGACGATCGCACTGCTGTTCCTCGGCCAGTTCGCGCTTGGGCTGTCTATGACCAGGGTGAAGGGCATGGCGCTCCAGTTCGAGCTTATCCAGTGGCACAAGTCCTTCGGTTTTCTCATCCTCGGGCTGGCGGTGCTGCGCTTGGGCTGGCGTCTGGGAGCCGGCAGGCCACGGCCGTCGCCGGCCCTGTCGCCGGTCGAAAGAGCGTCGGCGGCGATCGTGCAGGCTCTGTTGCTTGCCGCCACGATCGCCGTGCCGCTCGCGGGCTGGGCATTGGCCTCCACGTCGACGCTGGGCGTCCCCACGCTTGCCTTCAAGCTGGTGCTGATCCCGCACCTGCCGCTCGTGCCGTCCGAGCAGGCCGAGGCGTTCTGGCGGCAGATGCACGGCTTTCTCGCCTGGGCGACCATTCTGCTCGCGGCGGCGCATGCAGGCGCCGCGCTCAGACACCACCTTCTGCTGCGCGACGACGTGCTTGCGCGAATGCTGCCGATCCTTTCGCCGCGCAGGCTGGCCGCTCGGCAAACCACGACGGAGAGCGATGATGCGTGACCTGTTTCGAGTTCGTCCCGCGGCCGCCATCTGGCCCGTCCTGGCCTCGCTGGCGGCCTGGGCCCCTCCGGCCTCCGCCGACGCCCTTACCGAGGCAGCCGGCCGCTATCGCATCGACAAGACCTCGTCGATCCGCTTCAGCGTCGACCAGGCGGGCGGCGGCGGCATCAGGGGCAGCTTCGGCGCTTATAGCGGCGCCTTTCGCATCGATGGGCAGGACATAGCGAAGTCGAGCGTGACGATCACGCTCTATCCCAAAAGCGTGCATGCCAATGAGGCGCGCATGGAGAACTTTCTGCGCTCGGACGCCGTCTTCGACGTGGCGAACCATCCGGAAATCACCTTCCGCTCGACCGCGGTGAAGCGCATCGGCGAGGATGCGGCGCGGATCGACGGCGTGCTGACGGCGAGGGGGAAAGCGCGCAAGGCTCAGTTCGACGCGACGCTGCGCCGGTTGAGTGGCGGCTCGATCTCCTTCCACGTCACCGGGTCGATCTACCGCTCGCCCTACGGCATGGATGTCGGCACGCCGATCTATTCCAACGTCGTGCAGTTCGACATGGTGCTCAACGGCACGCGGCGGTAGGCCTCAATATCCCGCCTCGTCCAGCCGCCGCTCCAGATCCACCAGATCCTGCGGCAGCGGCATGCCGAGCGCGCGGTACTCGGTGAGCTTTTCGCGCACCTGCTCGTGCACCTCGTAGGCGTCCTCGGGCTGGTTCACCATCTGCTGCATCAGCAGCGCGATCTGGGCCTTGAGCTGTTCGAGAGCCATTGCGCCGTCCCCTGGAGAGCTCATCGACGATAGCACAGCTGCGCCGCGTTGGCGCATCCAAATCGATGCCGATGCGCCTGCGGTCGCGCCTCAGCGCCGCGTCACCCGCATCGGTAGCCCGCCCTGCGGCTGTGTCGTCAGCTTCTGCACCGGCCAGGGCTTCGTCTCGGCGACGCTGTCGAAGCGGAAGCGCGACAGAAGCACCGCGAGCGCGATCACCGCCTCCTGCATGGCGAAGGCCGCGCCGATGCAGATGCGCGGACCGGCGCCGAAAGGCAGGTACTGGAAGCGGTCGATCTTTTCGCGGTTGTCCGGATGGAAGCGCGAGGGCAGGAAGGCGTTGGGGTCGTCCCACAGCTTGCGGTGGCGGTGCACAACCCAGGGCATGACCAGCACCTGCGCGCGCGCCGGGATCTTCAGCGTCTTGTAGGTTTCGGGCTCGATCGGCTCGCGGTTGATCGACGGCGCCGGCGGATAGAGCCGCATCGTCTCCTCGAAGGCCGCCCGCGTCAGTGGCATACGCTCAAGCCATTTCGTCGGGTCGGGCTCGCTCTCCAGCACCGCGTCGATCTCGGCCTCGATCGGCGCCCGCTCCCACGGCGCCTCGGCAAGACAGTAGATCGTCCAGCCGAGTGCCCTCGCCGTCGTCTCGTGGCCGGCGCCGATGAAGGTGATGATGTTGTCCTCGACCTCCTGGCGGGTCAGGCCGTCCTTGCCTTCGGCGCGCAGGAGCAGCGTCAAAAAATCCTCGGGCACGTCGTTCGGGTTCTTCTGCATGCGCTCGATGCGCATTGCCACCGTGTCGGTGACGATCTTGCGGAAATAGGCCATAACGCGGCGGCCGCGGATATGGGTGAAGCGCGGCAGCCAATCCGGCGCGCGCAGGATGTCGAGCGGGTCGACCCGCCCCATCGTCTCGAACAGATGCTCGATGTGGTTGCCGAAACTGCCGGGCTCGCCGGCGATCTCGTCGGAGAACAGCGTCTCGGCCATGATGTCGAAGGTGAGCATCGTCATGTCCTGGGAGACGTCGACGGTGCCGTCCTCCTGCTCGTAGCGCTCGGCGAAGGCCAGCGTACGCCGCAGCATCGGTTGCGCGAAACCGAAGATATGGCGCGGCGTGAACACCGGCGCCATCGCCTTGCGCGAGCGCTTCCACACCTGGCCTTCCGCCGTCAGCAGGCCGTCGCGCAGGATCGGCCGCAGCACCTTCTGGCGTACGGTGGCGAGCTTGTAGTTCTTCGCGTTGTCAACCAGCACGTGGCGGATCAGGCCGGGGTCATTGGCGATCACCAGAGGGCCGCCGACGCCGTTCACGACGATCCACGGCTCGTTGTAGGAGGGCTCGCCCCACAGCTCCAGCGGGTTGCGGTAGATGATGCGGATCATCTCCAGCATGGAAGGCGGCCGCGTGCGCGGCGTCGGCGCGGGCGGTCGGAACGGTGTGGGCGCGGTGTCCATGACAGCCGGAAGGTAGTGCCGCCGGGCCCTTGCGTCCATGCGGTGGATCGCCCTTCACTTGGAATTGTGTTCGCGGGCGTGCCGACTATATGCTCTGTCATGGAGTAGCCGACGCCATGAACAAGCCTGTTGCCGATCCGACGCTGCAATCGCTCGACGCGCGCTCGCGCGACATTTTCCGGCGCATCGTCGATTCCTATCTGCTCGACGGCGAGCCGCTCGGCTCGCGCAGCCTGTCACGCATGCTGCCGGCGACGCTGTCGCCCGCCACCGTGCGCAACGTCATGAGCGACCTCGAACAGCTCGGCCTGATCTATGCGCCGCATATTTCGGCTGGCCGGCTGCCGACCCAGAAGGGACTGCGCTTCTTCGTCGACGCGTTCCTCGAGCTTGGCGACCTCACCGAGGACGAGCGGCGGTCGATCGATTCGCAGATCAAGGCGTCGGGCGAAGGGATGTCGATCGAGCAGATGCTGACCGATGCAAGCCAGATGCTGTCCGGCGTTTCGCGCGGCGCCGGCCTGGTGCTGACGGCCAAGCACGAGACGCCGCTGAAGCATATCGAGTTCATTCAGCTCGAGCCGGAGCGGGCCCTGGCCATCATGGTGTCGCAGAACGGCGACGTCGAGAACCGCGTTGTTGACCTGCCCCTCGGCGTCACGATCTCGCAGCTCCAGGAGGCGACCAACTTCCTCAATGCCCATATCCGCGGGCGCACGCTGGGCGAGGCGCGCGCCGATATCGAGCGCATCAAGCAGGAGACGCGGGCCGCGCTCGACACGCTGTCGCAGCAGCTGGTGGAGAAGGGGCTTGCCGTCTGGGCGGGCGCCGAGAGCGGCCTGCCGGCGCGTCTCATCGTGCGCGGCCGCGCCAACCTGCTCGAAAGCGTGACCGCGCAGGCCGACCTCGACCTGCTCAAGCACCTGTTCGACGACCTCGAGACGCAGGACGGCATGATCCAGCTGCTCGACCTTGCCGAGGCTGGATCGGGCGTGCGCATCTTCATCGGCTCGGAGAACAAGCTGTTCTCGCTGTCCGGCTCGTCGCTGGTGGTGGCGCCCTACCGCGACAAGGACGCGCGCGTCGTCGGTGCGCTCGGCGTCATCGGCCCGACGCGGCTCAACTATGCGCGCATCGTGCCGATGGTCGACTACACCGCGCAGCTCATCTCGCGCATGCTGCGGTAGGCTTCAGTTCGGCCGGCTTCGTTCGAGTGCCTCGATCCGCCCCGCAGAAATCAGGGCGAGACAGCGCCCCGATCTCAACCGATCAGTCGGCTTCGCAGCCCGGGCGAGGGGACGTCGCAGCTCTCCTTTCGGCCGAACAGGGCGTAGCGGTTCGCCGCGATCCGCGCATAGAGCCAGTCGCGTGAGCGGCGCGGCAGCAGGTTCAGCGCGGTGGCCGCCTTCCACGGCCAGCCGAGCTCGCGCATGACGGCGACGAGGCTGTCCATGCGCAAGTAGCCGACGCCGCCGATCAGCACGAGATTGGTCTCATAGACGTCCGTCGGCAGGCCGAAGTGCCGGAACAGGCTTTCGCCGAGCGGCGATTGTGCCGTGGCGAACCGGAAGCGCTGCGGCCGATCCAACCGCGCCACCAGGCGGGCGAAGCCTGAACAGAGCACGCAGGCGCCGTCGAAGACGATCAGTGGCCGACCGCCGAGTTCCGCCGGCAGGATGTTCGCCAGTTTTTCGTCTTCGGGCATTTCGGCCCCCTGCTTCGTCATCAACGTAGTGGTGGCCGCGCCTTGCGCAAGCGGCGTCGGCGTCGCAGCCTTGCGGGGATTCGCATTGATCGCAGGCAGGCGATCATCTCTCAGGTTCGGGAGGAACGAATGGCGAAGGCCGACTTCAAGTCCGTGGACGACTATCCGCAAAGACCGTGCTGGCGCGCGTACGGGCAGCCATTTGCAAGGCCTTGCCGGCGGCCGAGGAGGTGATCTCGTATCAGATCCCAGTCTACAAGGTGGAAGGCCCGGAGCGTGATCTACTTCTCGGGCTGGAAGAAGCACTATTCGCTCTATCCGGCGGAAGCGCTGGTCGCGGCTTTCAGGAACGAACTAACGCCGTATGAGGTGGAGAAGGGGACGATGCGCTTTCCGCTGGCGGAGCCGGTCCCCGAGGCGCTGATCGGGAGGATCGCCACATTTCGGGCGAAAGAAACGGGGCGAGGCCGAAAGGGCCAAGGCCGCCGCGCCGAAGATAGCGAGGAGGCCGGTGGCCGGCAGCTAGCTTCGCCAGTCGTCAGCCGATCGAGCCCTGCCGGCGCATTCCGGCCGAGCGCTCACGAAACGAAGCGGGCGAGTGCAACGTCTCGACGCCGCGGCGTCGGGCACAAGCGGGGCCCGGGCCGCGCATGTAGTGCCGCTCCGGCCGATAGGTCGGCGCGATGAATTCGCGAACCGCGAAGGCGCACGTCGTCAGGCGTGTCCAGATAGCCATTTTCGTCGATCCCTGTCCCTCGGATGTCCCGTCCGATTGATCCGGCATGTTAGCCGGCGATCGTGAATCCTCCGTGAATGACATGTTAACGTCCGCCCGAAAATCAGTTGCTTCATGGTCGAAATGCGGTTTTGGCGAGGTATTTTGTTGCCGAATGCCCGCTTTTGCCCTGATGTGACTTTCACACCACATCGGTTTCGCAACGATGACGCCGATCCCTGCTTTGGTTTCGGGTCCCGTTACGGAAGCCCCGCCGCCGGCGGGAAGAAATCCGGCGGGCACGGAACCGCCATGCCCGCCGGGCGTTGGCAAGGCAGCCGGGCGACCGGCTAGGCCAGGTGCAGCGAGGGCACCTCCCTGACCGCCTCAGCAGCAATCAGAACAGGAAAGGGACAGAGCCATGGGCTTTTTCTCGAAAGACATCGCTTCGCTCGACGACCTCTTCGTGCATACCCTGCGCGACATCTACTACGCCGAGAAGGAAATCGAGAAAGCGTTGCCTAAGATGATCGACAAGGCGACTAATCCGCGATTGAAGGCCGGCTTCGAGCAGCATCTCGCCGAGACGAGGGGGCAGATCGCCCGCGTCGAGGAGGTGTTCGAGATGCACGGTGTCAAGGCCAAGGAAGTGAACTGCCCGGCGATCGACGGTATCCTGGAGGAGGCCGACGAGGTGGCAGCCGACGTTGCCGACAAGAAAGTGCTCGACGCCGCCCTGATCGCCGCCGCGCAGGCTGTCGAGCATTACGAGATCACCCGCTACGGCACGCTGATCGCCTGGGCGAAGGAACTCGGCCGTTCCGACTGCGCCTCGGTATTGACGAAGAACCTCAAGGAAGAGGAAGCCACGGACAAGAAGCTCACGCAGATGGCTGAGAGCGGCGTGAACCTGCAGGCCGCCGAATAGGTCTGCCGAACAAGCTTCGCGGGCCGGCGCCGGGAGGCGCCGGCCTTTTTACGCCAGAAACGTTCTCTCGAAAGCCCGGCGTCCCGGCGGCGTGAAGCGGATGGCACGGCTCTGAGCGTCCCGCCGCGCCCATTTCTGCTCGAGAATGCGGTCGAGGATGGCGGCGCCGAGCGAACCGGCAAGGTGAGAACGCCGCACGCTCCAGTCGAGGCAGGCCCGGCAGACCGGCCGGCGCTTGCCGGGCAGGGTGGAGAGGTCGATCCCCGCGGCCGCAAAGAAGGACGGGCCCGCCTTGCCCATGACGACGCCATCCTTTCCCTGATCGAGAATGCCGCGCGCGAAAAAGCCGTCCAGCATGGCGACGGCGTGCTCTCCCGCCAGATGATCGTAGCAGACGCGCGCCTCGCGCATCGAGGCGTCGCGCGGACCGGGGCGGGCGCGTTTCGGCCCGGCCGCCTCGGCAACGCCCATGATGGCTTCCAGCATGGCGGCCACCTGCGGGCTGGCGAGGCGGAAATAGTGGTGGCGGCCCTGGCTCGACTGCGAGAGCAACCCGCCTTCGCCGAGTTTCGCCAGATGCGAGCTCGCCGTCGGCAGGCCGACGCCGGCCTCCAGCGCCAGCTCGCTGGCCGTCAGGGCGCCGCCGTCCATAAGCGCGCTCAGCATGTTGGCCCGTGCCGGATCGCCGACCAGGCTGGCAATTCTGGCTATGTCAGGCCCTTCACGCATGGTTCGACCCTAGTCGAAGCATCTTCGTCAGGCAATCGCTAGTCTGAAGGCATCCCAGACTGGAGACGACGATGCCGACACATCCTGCCACTTCCTTTGCCAACCCCGCGGCCGGCCCCTTCCGCGGCCCGATCTGCTCGGCCGTCGCGATGCTTGCTGCTTGGTACGACCGCTATTGTCAGCGCCGCGACCTCGCCGAGCTTGACGACCGCCTGCTCGCCGACATCGGCATGAGCCGCAAGCAGGCGCTGACCGAAAGCGCGGTTCCCTTCTGGCGCACCAAGCGCTGAGCGGAACGGCAGGCTAACATGTTGGCCTGCCGAACAGTTCGATGCCGGTCGAAGTGCCGGCACAGCAGTTTTCCCAAAAAAGGAGGGCTTCCATGGCCATAACCTGTTTCATCCGCTACGAGATCGACCCGTTCCGGAAGGAGGCGTTCGAGCAGTATGCCCGCAACTGGGGGCAGGCGATCCCGCGCTGCGGCGCTGATCTCATCGGCTACTTCACGCCGCATGAGGGTTCGGCCACGACCGCCTACGGTGTCTACACTATCGAAAGCCTCGCCGCCTATGAGGCCTATCGCGCCCGACTGGCGGCCGATCCGTTGGGCCGGGAGAACTATGAGTTCACCCGCCGGGAGCGCTTCATCCTGCGTGAGGACCGCATCTTCCTGAAGCTCGCTTCGGCGCCGCACGGCAAAAGGCTGGAGCCATGATCGCGGTCATCTTCGAAGTCGAGCCGAGCGCCGGCCGTCGCGACGCTTATCTCGACCTTGCCGCCGATCTCAAGCCGGCTCTGCAGGGGATCGACGGGTTCATCTCGGTCGAGCGTTTCGAGAGCCTTGCCACGCCGGGAAAGCTGCTGTCGCTTTCCTTCTGGCGCGACGAGGACGCGGTGAAGGCCTGGCGCAACACGGACCGCCATCGCCTCGCGCAGGCTGCCGGGCGCGGCGGCGTCTTTGCGGACTACCGGCTGCGCATTGCCCATGTGCTGCGCGACTACGGCCTCGACGACCGTGCCGAGGCGCCGGCCGACAGCCGGCAGGCTCATGGATAGTTCTAGGCATTGCCGATCAGCACGCCGGCGCCGAACACCAGCGCGCCGCCCAGCACCACCTGGAAGGCGGCGCGCAGGAGCGGCGTCTCCATGAAACGGTTCTGGATGAAGGCGATCGCCCACAGTTCGACGAAGACGACGGCCGCGGCGATCGCGGTGGCCGTCCAGAAATGCGGGATCAGATAGGGCAGGGCGTGGCCCAGTCCACCGACCGCCGTCATGATGCCCGAAGACAGCCCACGCGCCAGGGGCGGGCCACGCCCGGACAGCTTTCCGTCGTCGTGGGCGGCCTCGGTGAAGCCCATGGAGATGCCGGCGCCGACCGACGCCGACAGCCCGACGAGGAACGTCTGCCACGTGTCGCCGGTGGCGAAGGCGGCGGCGAAGATCGGCGCCAGCGTCGACACGGAGCCGTCCATGAGGCCGGCGAGGCCCGGTTGCACATAGGTCAGGATGAATTTCCGACGCTCATCGTCCTGTTCCTGCGCGCGCACGTCCTCCGGCAGGTGGGCGGCGCCAAGACGGCGGGCGAGCGATTCGTGGCTCTTTTCCGCCGCCGCCAGATCGCCAAGCAGCTTTCTTGTGCCGGCGTCGGCGCTGCGCTTGGCCGCCTCCGCGTAGAAGCGCTGCGCCGCCTGCTCCATCGCCTCGGCCTGGACGCGAACCTTCTCCAGCCCCAGCGGCCGCACCAGCCAGTCCGGCGTGCGATGATAATAGCCGCTGACATGCTCGCGCCGGATCAGCGGGATGCGCTCGCCGAAGCGGGCGCGGTGCAGTTCGATCAGCGCCGCGCGATGGCGCTCCTCCTCGTCAGCCATCTCGTCGAACACGGCGGCCGAATGCGGATAGTCGTCGCGCAGCCCGTCGGCATAAGCGCGGTAGATGCGGCCGTCATCCTCCTCCGACGAGATGGCTAGCGCCAGCACCTCCTGCTCGCTCAAGGAATCGAAGGAGCGGCGGCCGAAGCCGAAGACACGGGAAAACATGAGATACTTCCATAAGTTTAGAATGATTCTAAACTAGGAGGCCAGGCAAGCATGGTCAAGGACTGCACGTCACGGAGCAGCGCCCCTTCCTATAGGCAAACCATCACCTATATTGACGAAGCTTTGCCTAACGAAAGGAAACCCGATGCCGGACAGGAAGCCGCTCGACACCAAACCCGTGCTCGATCTGATCGCCTCGATCGAGGCGGATCTGCAGCGCCTGAAGGCGATGCTGGAAGTGCCGCCCGAAGTCTTCGACCCGGCCAATCCGCACAACAAGGCGGCGGATGGCAAGCTGACGCCCGAGGGCGTCGAATGCTGCTACCGGATGTTCGACGAAGGCCAGAGCCGCTATTCGGTGGCGCGCGCCATGAAGATCTCCTTCGCCGCCGCCACCCACCGCTTCAATGCCTGGCGCAAGGCGGGCGGGGCCAGGCGCAAGATGGCGCTGATGGGGTGAAGGGTTGGACGGAGCGACGAGATCAGCTCTTGCCCAAAAAATCCGCCCGATGCGGTGTGAAGGAATCGACCAGCCGCCCGGCTTCCAGCGCCTTCACGCCGTGCGTCACATTGGACGGCGCGATAAAGCTGTCGCCGGCCGACAGCACCGCGGTGTGGTCGCCGACCGTCACCTCGAAGCGCCCCGCGGCGACATAGCTCGCCTGTACATGCGGGTGCGAATGCAGCACGCCGACGCCGCCCTTGTCGAAGGCGAACTCGACCAGCATCAACTCGTCGGTATGCAGCAATACGCGGCGGCGGTTGCCGTCGGGCGTGGCAGTCCAGTCGCCTTGCGTACCGTATGCGAACAGTTCTTGTCCGGTCATCGACAGTCTCCCTGGGTTCGGCCGGCCAAGCGCTAGCGCGCCAGCCAGCCGCCATCCACCGGCACCACGGCGCCGTGCATGTATTTCGACGCCGGCGCCAGCAGGAACACGGCGGCGTCGCCGATATCGGCCGCCTCGCCCCACCGCCCGGCCGGGATGCGGCCGAGGATGGCGGCGCTGCGGTCGGGGTCGTTGCGCAAGGCTTCCGTGTTGTTGGTGACGATGTAGCCGGGTGCGACGCTGTTGACGTTTATGCCCTTGCCTGCCCATTCGCACGCGAGCAGCTTCGTCAGCCCGGCGACGCCGTGCTTGGAGGCCGTGTAGGAGGCGACGCGGATGCCTCCCTGGAAGGAGAGCAAGGAGGCAATGTTGACGATGCGGCCCTGCCGCCCGGCGCCGAGCACTTGCCTGCCAAAAGCCTGGCAGAGCAGGAAAGTGGTCTTCAGGTTGATATCCATCACCTCGTCCCAGTCGGCGAGACTGAGCTCGACCGCGTCGGCGCGGCGGATGATGCCTGCATTGTTGACCAGCCCGTCGAGCGGCCCGCTTTTCTGCCAGACCCGGTCGAGCATCTCCTGCACGCCGGCGGTGTCGGCGAGATCGTATCGGACAGCGTCGAAGTGCCCACCGGCCTCCGCCACCAGCGCCGCCGTCTCCTCCATCGACGAGCGGCCGACGCCGATCACCGCGCCGCCGGCTCGCGCCCCCGAGACGCAGATGCCCTGGCCGATACCGGTGTTGGCGCCGGTCACCATGATCCGCTTGCCGGCAAGGCTGAAGGCGGAAGAATCCGTCACCGCATCGTTTCCAGCGACACCGGATCGACGTCGGTATAATCGACGTTGTCGCCGGCCATGGCCCAGATGAAGGTGTAGTTCGAGGTGCCGCAGCCGGAATGGATCGACCAGACCGGCGACAGCACGGCCTCCTCATTGGCCATCACGACATGCCGTGTCTCGGCCGGCTCGCCCATGAAGTGGAAGACCCGCGCCGTCTCGGCGAGGCCGAAATAGAGATAAGCCTCCATGCGCCGGTCGTGCACATGCGCCGGCATGGTGTTCCAGACCGAACCCTCCGCGAGCTGGGTCATGCCGACCACGAGCTGGCAGGTCTTAGCGCCCTCGGCATGGATGAACTGGAAGATCGACCGCTCGTTGGCGCTTGCCTTGCTGCCGAGGTCGAGGCGCTTTGCGTCGCCGATGCGGATCAGCCGGGTAGGGTGGGCCTGATGCGCCGGCGCGCTGAGCAGGTAGAATTTCGCCGGCCGCTGCGGGTCGTCCGAGGCGAAGGACACCGAGCTGCCCATACCGGCATAGAGCATGTCGCGTGTCTCCAGCCGGTGCCGGGTCCCGTCGACCTCGGCTGTGCCGACGCCTCCGATGTTGACGGCGATCAGCTCGCGGCGCTCCAGGAAACTTTTTGTCCCGGTCGGCTTGATGGCTTCCAGGAGAAGCGGCGTGCCGGCCGGCATGGCGCCGCCGACGACCATGCGGTCATAGTGGGTGTAGGTAAGATTGATGCGGCCCGGCTCGAACAGCCCGCCGACATGGAAGTTGGATCGCAATTCCTCCGTGCCCATGCGGCTTGCCGCGGCCGGGTCGATCGCATGGCGGATGCTGGTGCGGATGTGGCTTTCGGTCATCGTCTGTCCCCGAGGAAATCCTGCCGCGGCGTCACGGCGTGGTCCGGCCCGAGCCGTAGTCGGCCTGCTGGTCGTGAAGCCGGCGGCGGTAGCGCTGCTGGCTGGCGGAAAGGTGGGTGCGCATGGCGGCCCGCGCCGCATCCGGATCGCCGTCCGAGATCGCCTTGAGAATTGCCAGGTGCTCCTGCTGCAGCCCTTCCTGGTAGTCGCGCGTCAGCGTCGAATCGGTGCCCCAGGGCGAACTGACGTCGCAGGGGATGGCGCGCGTGCCGAGCGCTTCCAGCACGTCGACATAGAAGGGGTTGTTGGTGGCCGCCGCGATCGCCCGGTGGAAGGCGAAGTCGGTCCTGCCGGTGGCCTCGCCCAGCTCCAGCAACCGGTCGAACTCGAAGAACGCCTCCTGGATCTCGGCGAGTTGGGCATTGTTCCTGCGGATCGAGGCGAGCGCCGCGCTCTCGATCTCGATGCCGAGCCGCACTTCCAGCACGTTCAGCGCGTGCGAGATCTTGTTGCCGATGTCGAGGCTGAAGGGGCCGGGCGATGGCGCCGGCCGCTCGCGCACGAACACGCCGGCACCCTGGCGCGGTTCGACCAGCCCGTCGGCGGCCAGCGTGGCGATCGCCTCGCGGATCACCGTGCGGCTGACGCCGAAGGCTTCCGTCAGCTGCGTCTCGGTCGGCAGCTTGTGGCCGACCGGGATCTCGCCCGCCAGCACCTGGGTGCGCAGCGCCGAGACCACGCGCTCCGACAGCTTCGGCTTCCGCTCGATCCGCATCTCGGGCGACAGGTCCATCGCCATCCCCTACTTGAACACGCCGGGAAGCCACAGCGAGATCGCCGGCACGTAGGTGACCAGTCCCAGCACCACCAGCCCGGCCAAGTAGAACGGCCAGATCGAGCGCATCGCCTCCCACACCGATATCTTTCCCACCGCGCAGGCGACGAACTGGACGGCTCCCACCGGCGGTGTATTCAGCCCGATGCCGAAATTAAGGATCATGATGACGCCGAAATGCACGGGGTCGACACCGTAGGCCATCGCCACCGGCAGGAAGATCGGCGTGCAGATGATGATGGTCGGCCCCATGTCCATGAAGGTGCCGAGGAACAGCATCAGCACGTTGATCAGCAGCAGGATGACGAGCGGGTTCTCCGACACCGCGTTCATCGAGGCGATCAGGGCCGCCGGCACCCTCAGGAAGGCCATCAGCCAGGAGAAGGCGGCGGCCATGCCGATGATCAGGAGCACCATGGCGGTAGTGCGCACCGCGCAATGGGTGGCATGGACGAAATCGCTCCAGCTCATGCTGCGGTAGACGAAGAGGGTGACCAGCAGCGCATAGAGCACGGCGATGCAGGAGCTTTCGGTGGCGGTGAAGACGCCGGAGCGCACGCCGCCGAAGATGATCGCGATCAACAGCAGGCCGGGCGTGGCGATCAGGAGAAAGCGGCCGACGGCCGCAAATCCCGGAAACGCCTCGACCGGATAGCCGCGGCAGCGCGCCACGAAATAGGCGGTGATCATCAGCGCCGCCGCATAAAGCAAGCCGGGCAGGATGCCGGCGGTGAACAGGTCGGCGATCGAGATCTTACCGCCCGCCGAGATCGAATAGATGATCATGTTGTGGGAGGGCGGCAGCAGCAGCGCGATCAGCGCCGCCATCGAGGTCACGTTGACGGCATAGTCGGCGCCGTAGCCGCGCTGCTTCATCTGCGGGATCATCAGCCCGCCGACCGCCGCCGCCTCTGCCACGGCCGAGCCGGAGATGCCGCCGAACAGCGTGGCCGTGACGATGTTGACCTGGCCCAGCCCGCCGCGGATGTGGCCGACCAGCGAGGCGGCGAAGGCGACGATTTTCTGGGCGATGCCGCCGCGCACCATCAGGTCGCCGGCATAGATGAAGAAGGGGATGGCGAGCAGCGAGAACACGCTCATGCCGGAGTTCAGCCGCTGGAACACCACCAGTGGCGGCAGGCCCAGGTAGAGCACGGTGGCGAAGCTGGCGACGCCGAGGCAGAAGGCGATCGGCGTGCCGATCAGCATCAGCAGCGTGAAGGTGCCGAACAGGATCAGCATTTCCATGGTGTCAGGCCTTCACATTGGCTGTGTCGAGTTCGGCCGCCACTTCCGCCGGCGGCAGCTCGTCGAGGACGTCGTCGATCGGCTCGCCGGCGAGCCTGAGCACGATGCGCTCCAGCGCGAACAGGCAGATCAGCACCCCGCCGGCGACCAGTGGCACGTAGTCCCAGCCGCCGGAAATGCGCAGCGACGGCAGCACCGTGTTCCAGGTGAGGCCGACCAGTTCCGACCCGTACCAGACCATGCCGGCCCCGAAGGCGAAGGCGACCACGTCGGAGATCATCCTCAGCCACTTCTTGCCGCCCTTCGCCAGCGCGTAGAGCAGCACGTCGAAGCCGAGATGATAATTTTCGCGCACGCCGACGGCAGCGCCCAGGAAGATGAACCAGCTCATCAGCATGACGGCGCCGGGCTCGGTCCAGCTCGGCGAGTCGTTGAGCACGTAGCGGCAGAACACCTGCCAGGCGACCATCGCCGTCATCGCGACCAGGCCGATGCCGGCCAGCCAGAGCGACAGGGTGCTCAAGGCGGCGAGGACGCGACCGAGACGGGCCAAGGGGGATGTGGCTTCGGACGATGTCATTGCAGTCTCTCGATGCGGCCGGGCGATCGGTCTTCCGCGGCTCTGTTTACCTGACAGCGGCCGGGTTCACGGATGCATTCAACGCGGTCCGATGGACCTTCCGCCCTGCCGGCAGACGTCACCAGCGGTATGGCACGGCCAGTTCGCACCTCGAACTCCATCGCACTTGACCGTTCCATAACCGGTCGAACCGGGCGGGCAGGAGACCTGCCCGCCCAACGTCCGCTCACTGCACCGCCTGAACGTCGGCGACCATCTTCTTCAGCACATCGTCGGTGACGTGCTTCTCGTAGACGGGCTTCATGGCGTCGATGAAGCCCTGCTTGTCCGGCGTGGTGATCTGCGCGCCGGCAGCCTCGACCTTCTTGCGCGATTCCGCATCCTTGGCGGCCCACAGCTCGCGCTGCTTGGCGACGCTGTCCGTGGCGGCCTGCTTGAAGATCGCCTGGTCCTCAGGCGTCAGCTTGTCGAAGGCCGCCTTGTTCATGACGAACACCTCCGGAAGGATGGTGTGCTGGTCGAGCGAATAGTGCTTCGCCACCTCGAAATGCTTGGCGGTGTCGTAGCTCGGAAAATTGTTCTCCGCGCCGTCGATGACGCCGGTCTCGATCGACGAGTAGACCTCGCCATAGGGCATCGGCGTGGCGTTGGCGCCGAGTGCGGCGACCATGTCGACGAAGATGTCCGACTGGATGACGCGGAACTTCAGGCCGGCCATGTCGGCGACCGAGTTGATCGGCTTGGTCTTGTTGTAGAAGGACCGCGAGCCGGCGTCGTAGAAGGCCAGCGCCACCAGCCCGGCACCCTCGAACGCCGTCTTGATCTGGTCGCCGACCGCACCGTCCATCACCTTGTGCATGTGCTCCTCGGAGCGGAAGATGTAGGGCAGCGCCGGCACGATCGATTCCTTTACCGTGCCGTTGAACGGCGCCATCGACACGCGGTTCAGCTCGATCACGCCCGAGCGAACCTGCTCGATCGTGTCCTTCTCCTCGCCGAGTTGGGCGGAATGGTAGACCTCGACGGCGTAGCGGCCGCCGGTGCGCTCCTTCACCAGCTCGCCGAAATACTCGACGGCCTCGACGGTGGGGTAACCGTCCGGATGCGTGTCCGACGATTTCAGCACAGTTTGTGCGCCGGCCGATCCGGCCATCAAGGATGCGGCAAGCGTCGCTGCCGCCGCAAGTTTCGAGAAATGCAGCATTGTTCTCCTCCCGTTGTCCGAGGCGAAAACCGCCCCGCCTAAAGCCGATACGCCTTCTTCGCCAGCGTATGGGCAAGCTCTGTCGCCAGTTCGTAGGCCTCGTCCTCGCGCAGCCTGTGCTCGCACACGAGCCGCGCCAGGAAGGCGCAGTCGACCCGGCGCGCGATGTCGTGCCGCGCCGGAATCGACGGAAAGGCGCGGGTGTCGTCGTTGAAGCCGACGGCGTTGTAGAAACCCGCCGTCTCCGTCGTCATCTCGCGGAAGCGGCGCATGCCTTCCGGGCTGTCGTGGAACCACCAGGCAGGCCCGAGCCGCAGCGCCGGATAGACGCCGGCCAGCGGCGCCAGCTCGCGCGCATAGCTGGTCTCGTCCAGCGTGAAGGCGATGACGGTCAGGTTGGGCTCCAGCCCGACCGCGTCGAGCAGCGGCCTGAGCGCTGCGACATAATCGGTGTGGGTCGGGATATCGAACCCCTTGTCGCGGCCGAAGCGCGCCATCATGGCAGCCGAATGGTTGCGCCACGAGCCGGGATGGATCTGCAGAACCAGCCCGTCGTCGAGGCTCATCTTCGCCATTTCGGTGAGCATCTGGGCGCGGAACAGCCGCTTCTCGCGCTCGTCGGTCGAGCCGGCCCGGATGCGGTTGAATAGCTCGTCGGCCGCCGCATCGGAGAGGTTCGCGGTATCGGCCGTCGGATGGCCGTGGTCGCTGGACGTCGCCCCGTAGGACTTGAAGAAGGCGCGGCGCAGCCGGTGCGCGTCGAGATAGCCCTTCCAGGTTCCGGTGTCGGCGCCGGTGATCTCGGCCAGCCGGTCGAGATTGTCGGAAAAACCCTCGAAGTCGGGATCGACGATGGCGTCGGGACGGTAGGCGGTGACGACGCGGCCGCTCCAGCCGCTCTCCTGTATGATCTGGTGCCAGCGCAGGTCGTCCAGCGCGCCTTCGGTGGTGGCGATCACCTCGATGTTGAAGCGGCTGAACAGGGCACGCGGGCGACAGGCGTCCTCGGCGAGCTTCTCGGCAACGGCGTCATAGGTCGCGTCTGCCGTCCCGGCGGAGAGCGGCGCCTCGATGCCAAACAGCTCGGAAAGCACGTAGTCCATCCACAGCCTGGTCGGCGTGCCGCGGAAGAGACGATAATTCTGCGCGAACAGCCGCCAGATGGCGCGGCCGTCGGTTTCCACCGGGGCGCCGTCGAGACGCGGAACGCCAAGACTCTCCAGCGGGATGCCCTGGCTGAACAGCATGCGGAAGATGTAGTGGTCCGGCACGATCAAAAGCTGTGCGGGGTCCGGAAACGGCTCGTTCAGCGCATACCAGCGCGGATCGGTATGACCATGCGGACTGACGATCGGCAGGTCCTTGACCGTCGCATAGAGCGAGCGGGCGACCGAGCGGACGCCCGGCTCCGGCGGGAACAACAGGTCGGGATCGATCAGGGATTGCATGCCAACCGTGCCGCTCCTCTTCGGCCGTCAATGGCTAGAATGGAGAACTCATCATGTCAACATACAAAAATTGTGTAGTTGTATGATGAGTTCGGTTGCACGTTGGCAGCGTCGTCTATAGGAGAGGGGGCTTCGAAGAGGAGGAGAGGGATGGGATCGAACGTCCGGCTCGGCAATGCTACGCTTGGTGCGATCCATGGTGCTGCCACGCCCGCCTACAACCGCTCCGAAACCATCGAAGGTATCGTCCACCTCGGCGTTGGCGCGTTCCACCGCGCCCACCAGGCCGTCTATGTCGACGACCGGCTGACCGCCGGCGAGTCCGGCTGGGCGATCGCCGGCGTGTCGCTGCGCAGCCCCGACACGCGCGACGCGCTGGCTGCCCAGGACGGCCTTTACACAGTGGCCACGCGCAGCGGCGCCGGCGAGGAGCTGCGCGTTATCGGCGCGCTGACCTCGCTGCTGGTGGCGCCGGAAGACCCTTCGGCGGTGCTGGCCCGCCTGACCGACCCGCGCACCCGCATCGTCACGCTGACGGTGACGGAGAAGGCCTATCTGCGCGGCGCCGGCGGCGATCTCGACGCGAGCCAGGCGGACATCCAGTGGGATCTGCAGAATCCGGATCGCCCGCGCAGCGTCTTCGGCTTCCTCGCCGGCGCGCTCGCCGGGCGGCGCCGGGCCGGCACGGCGCCGTTCACCGTGCTGTGCTGCGACAATCTCCCGGCGAACGGCGAGACGGTGCAGAAACTGCTGCTGCAGTTCGCCGGGCTGAAGGGCGGCGATCTCGCCCGCTTCATCCGTGACGAGGTGGCCTGTCCGTCCACTATGGTCGACCGCATCGTGCCGGCCACTACCGACGCCGACCGCGACCGCGTCTCCGCCGCGCTCGGGGTCGAGGACGCCTGGCCGGTGATGACCGAGCCGTTCATGCAATGGGTGGTGGAGGAGAATTTTTCGGCCGGCCGGCCGCGCTGGGAGGAATGCGGCGTCACCATGGTGAGCGATGTGCGGCCTTTCGAGGAGATGAAGCTGCGGCTGCTCAACGGCGCGCATTCGGCCATCGCCTATCTCGGCCTGCTCACCGGCCACGAGACGGTGTCGGCCGCCTTCGCCGACCCGCGTATCAGAAACTTCGTCGACCGGCTTTGGGGCGAGGCGATGCCGACCCTGCCGAAAGATGCCGGGCTGGAGCCACGAGCCTACACGGCTGCACTTGCCGAGCGCTTCGCCAATCCGGCGCTGAAGCATCGCACCGGGCAGATCGCCATGGACGGCAGCCAGAAGCTGCCGCAGCGCATCCTGTCCACCGCACGGGCGCGGCTCGCCGACGGCGCGCCGGCGTCTCAACTGATGCTGGTGGTCGCGGCCTGGATCGCCTGCTGCCGTGAGCGCGGGCGCTCGCTATCTGTCGCGCATTTTTCCGATCCGCTCGATTCGACTCTCACTGCGATTTTCGCGCGAACAAACGCGCCGGAAGCGCTGGTCGCGGAGGTCTTCGCGGCGGCCGGTCTCGCCGGCGATGAGCCCTTGCGGGCGCTTGCGGCGGGGCATTTGAAGACGATCATCGACAAGGGCGCGGGCGAGGCCATGGCGGCCGCCGCGCGGGAAGGAGCATGACATGAAGCAGACCTGGCGGTGGTTCGGGCCGGACGACACTGTGAAGCTCCCGCATGTGCGGCAGGCCGGCGCGACCGGCATCGTCAGCGCGCTGCACCATCTCAACGACGGCCGCGCCTGGCCGGCCGACGAGATACTCAAACGCAAGGCCGAGATCGAGGCGGCGGGGCTGGAATGGTCGGTCGTCGAGAGCATCGTCGTGCATGAGGACATCAAGACTCGCACCGGCCGCTATCGCGAGTTGCTCGACAACTACAAGGCGTCGATCCGCGCCGTCGCCGCGGCTGGCATCAAGGTGGTCTGCTACAATTTCATGGCCATCACCGACTGGACCCGCACCGACCTCGATTATCCGATGTGGCACGGCGGCACGGCGCTGCGCTTCGACATGGTCGAGTTCTGCGCCTATGACGTGCTGGTGCTGAAGCGCCGCGGCGCCGAAGCCGAGCATCCGCCGGCACGCATCGAGGCGGCGCGCCAGCGCCTCGCCGGCATGAGCGAGAGCCAGCTTGCAAAGCTCGAGCAGAACCTGATCGGCTGGGTGCCGGCGCGCGAGTTCATCTTCGATCGCGAGAGTTTTCGCCGGGCGCTGGACATCTACCGCGACATCTCGCTCGAAGGTTTTCGCGAAAACCTGTTCGCGTTCCTGCGCGAGATCGTGCCGGTGGCGGAGGAGGCGGGCGTCAGGATGGCGATCCACCCGGACGATCCGCCGTTCCCGATCTTCGGCCTGCCGCGCGTCGTCTCGAAGGCGGCCGATGCCCGCGCGCTGATCGCGGCGGCAAAATCGCCGTCCAACGGCATCACGCTGTGCACGGGCTCATACGGCGCCAATCCGGAGAACGACCTGGTTGCCATGGCCGGGGAATTCGGGCCCGACATCCATTTCACGCATCTGCGCAACGTCACCAAGGAAGGCGACTTCTCCTTCCACGAGGCCGAGCATCTGGAGGGCGACACCGATATGGTGCGGGTGGTCGCCGCGCTGATGGCGGAAGAACGTCGGCGGCAGGCGGAGGGCCGCGCCGACTGGCAGATCCCGATGCGGCCCGACCATGGCCACGCCATCGTCGACGACATCGGCAAGAAGGTGAATCCCGGCTATTCCTGCATCGGCCGCCTCAAGGGGCTGGCCGAGCTGCGCGGCATCATGCGCACGCTGGAGAGCCTTCCCGCGGAAAGCTGGCCGCGGTGAAGCGGATCGCCGTCATCGGCCTCGGCATGGCGTCGGGGCCGCATGCGAAAAGCCTGCGCGACCTCGAGGACCGCGTCGCGGTGGCGGCCGCCTACAGCCCGACCGAGGCGCGGCGCAAAGCCTTTGCCGAAGCCTGGGGTTTTCCCGTCACCGACGACCTCGACGGCATCTTTTCCGACGCCGCGATCGATGCGGTGATGATACTTGCGCCGCCCAACACCCATCTCGACCTGGTTGAGCGTGCCGCCGCTGCCGGCAAGCACGTGCTTCTGGAAAAGCCGCTGGAAATTTCCCTCGGCCGCGCCGAGCGCTTGGTGGCGATCGCCGAGCAGGCCGGCATAAAGCTCGGCGTCGTGCTGCAGCACCGCTTCCGGCCGGTCAGCCTGGCACTGTCGGACCTCATCGCCCAGGGCCGTCTCGGCGATCTGGTGAGCGCTTCGGCAAAGCTCGCCAACTGGCGGCCGCAGAGCTATTACGACCAGCCCGGCCGCGGCACCCGGGCGCGCGACGGCGGCGGCGTGCTGTTGACCCAGGGCATCCACACGCTCGACCTCCTGATCTCGTTGGCGGGCATGCCCGCGGAAGTCTCGGCCTTTGCCACGACCACGCCGGTTCATCGCATGGAGACCGAGGATCTCGTCGCCGGCGCCATGCGCTTCGCCGACGGTGCGCTCGGCACCATCCACGCCACTACCACCGCCTATCCCGGCTTGCCGGATTCCATCGAACTGATCGGCACGAACGGCACCGCGCGCATCGAAGGCACGAAGCTCTCCGCCACCTTCCACGACGGCTCCGCGTTTTCGGAAGAGGACGGTGCGCTCGGCGGCGGGGCAGGGGCCGACCCGATGGCCTTTCCGCATCACCACCACCGGGCGGGGCTTTCCGACTTCCTCGACGCCATCGATGAGGATCGCGAGCCGAAAGTCGGCGGCCGCGAGGCGCTGAAGGTGCACCGGCTGATCGATGCGCTGCTCAGGGCAGCGCAGACGGGGCAGCGGGAGCGGGTTTAGCTCGGCTGCCAAGCCCCTCTCCGTCTCGGGCTTCGCCCTCGACACCTCTCCCCGCTTTCGCGGGGCGAGGAACCACTGCCGCGATGCGGCGCCTCTCCAGCCCGGGTTCCTCGCCCCACGAAGTGGGGAGAGGTGTCGAGGGCGAAGCCCGAGACGGAGAGGGGCTTGGCAGCAATCCAGACCGGCGAAGCTCAGGACCGCCGACCACCCGCCCGGACAGTTTCCGGCACCGCCCCCGTCGACGCCCGAGGCACCAGCGGACCGTCGATCTTGATGGTGATCGGCCGCATCGGCTTGCCGTGCACGGTGATATCGAGCAGCGCCTCGGCGGCGCGCTGGCCCATCTCGTAGTTGGGCAGCACCAGCGTCGACAGCGGCGGGTGGGTGTAGCGCGCCAGCTCCTGGTCGTCATAGCCCATCACCGAGATGTCGTCGGGCACCCTCAGCCCGCGCTCGCTCAGCGCCTCCATGACGCCGATCGCCATCAAATCGTTGCCGCAGAAGATCGCTGTCGGTGGGTTCTCCAGCGCCAGCAGGTCGAAGGCGTGGTGGTAGCCGGTCAGCGGCAGCCAGTCGCCGTGCCGCACCAGCGCCTCGTCATAGGCGACGTCGACCGTGGCCAGCGCCTGGCGGTAGCCCTTGAGCCGGTCCTGCGAGGCGTCCATCCAGGGTTCGCCGTTGATGAAGCCGATGCGGCGGTGGCCGAGCGCCGTCAGATGCGCCGTCGCTGTGAAGCCGCCGACCACCTCGCCCGGCAGGATGGAGATATGCTTGCGCGGCTCGGCATAGCAGTTGAGCAGCACAGTCGGCACGTCCTCCAGCGCTTTCGGCAAGGTGACGCGGCGGGTGAAGATGGTCGAATAGATGACGCCGATCACTGAGCGATCGCGCTTGATGGCTGCGATCGTCGCCTCCTCCAGCTCCGGGTTGGAGCGCGTCACATGGGCGGCCACCAGGAAATCCTGTTCGAAGGCGTAGTCGCGGGCGCCGTCGAGATTGACCACCGGATGCGGGCTGGTGGAGATCTCGTCGACCAGGTAGGCGATAGTGCGCCGCTCCGCCCCGTTGGCGCCCTCGCGCCGGATCGCCGGCAGCGCGTAGCCGATCTGCCGCGCCGCCTCGAACACTCGGCTCTGCGTCTCGGCCGAGATGCGTGCGCCGGTCATCTCGTTCAGCACCAGCGACACGCTCGACTGCGACACGCCGGCGATGCGCGCCACGTCGGTCATGGTGGGCCTGCCGCGCCCGCGGTCCGACCGCGCGTTGCCGCTGCCTTCGCCCTCGGCCATCGGTTCCATCCCTGCCTGACGGTTTTTATGCGCATCCGGCGCTGGCCGGGCGTGCGGTCAAGAGTCCGTCAAGTCATACTTTTCCGCTTGACTGCTAATATTATTAGCGCAAGATTTCCGTATGTGAAGCAGGCAATTGCTTCCATCGGCCCGGGAGAAGCCGAAATCCAAGGAGGAGATTCCATGAAACTTCTGACCCGTCGTACCCTGCTGCTTTCCGCGGGCGCCATCGGCGCCGTTGCGGTGACCGGCGGCCTGGCGCTCGCCGACCTGCCGCCGCTGCCCGCCAAGGACAAATACAAGGTCGGCTTCGCCCAGACCGAATCGAACAATCCCTGGCGCATCGCCCAGACCAAGTCGATGCAGGACGAGGCCGGCAAGCTCGGCTATCAGCTCGTCTACACCGACGCCGCCGGCTCGGCCGCCAAGCAGGTTGCCGACGTCAATTCGATGATCGCCCAGGGCGTCGACCTGATCTTCCTCGCTCCGCGCGAGGAGAAGCCGCTTATCCCCGCCGTCATGGCCGCCAAGAAGGCCGGCATCCCGGTCATCCTGCTCGACCGCAATGTCGACCAGGCGCTCGCCAAGGCCGGCGAGGATTACGTCACCTTCATCGGCTCCGACTTCGTCGACGAGGGCAAGCGCATCGCCGAGTGGCTGGTCAAGAACAATGGCGGCAAGACCAAGATCATCCAGCTCGAAGGCACCACCGGCTCCTCGCCCGCCAACGACCGCAAGAAGGGTTTTGACGAGGCGATCAACGCTGCCGGCGGGTTCACCCTGCTCGCCTCGCAGTCCGGCGATTTCGCTCGCGACAAGGGCCGCCAGGTCGCCGAGGCGCTGCTGCAGGCGCATCCCGACGCCGACGTCATCTACGCCCACAATGACGAGATGGCGATGGGCGCCATCGCCGCGCTCGAGGCCGCCGGCAAGAAGCCCGGCACCGACGTGATCGTGCTGTCCATCGACGGTGGCAAGGAGGCCGTGCAGGCGGTGGTCGACGGCAAGATCAACGCGGTGGTGGAGTGCAACCCGCGCTTCGGACCGAAGGCCTTCGAGACCATGGCGCGCTACGCCAAGGGCGAGAAGATCGACGCCTGGGTGAAGAACGACGACAAATTCTACGATCCGTCCAATGCGGCGGCGGAATTGGCGAACGCCTATTGATCGCCATTCGACAAGGCCGGCCGGCGAGCGCGCCGGCCGGCTTTGTTTGTGTAAAGGGTGCAACGTCGAACGCTGCGGTTGGCGTTGACAGACAACCCGCGATGCCCGTTGCACCCCCGCCCCATCACGGGCAAGATCGCTCACGGGAGGAATCCGAAAGCATGCTTTTATCGATGAAGGCCATCGACAAGAGCTTCTCAGGCGTGCGCGTTCTCAATGCCGCCTCGCTTGAGGTTGAACCGGGCGAGGTGATGGCGCTGGTCGGCCAGAACGGCGCCGGCAAGTCGACCATGATCAAGATCCTCACCGGCGCCTATCCGCGCGATGGCGGCAGCGTCACCTTCCAGGGGCGGGAGGTGCATTTCTCCTCCACCGCCGACAGCCAGGCGGCCGGCATCGCTACCATCTACCAGGAGATCAACCTGGCGCCGAACCGCACCGTGGCGGAGAACATCTTCCTCGCCCGCGAGCCGCGCACCGCCTTTGGTCTCGTCGACCGTCGAAAAATGCGGGCGGAGGCGCGGGCGGTGCTGAAGCGCTTCAACCTCGACATCGATGTCGAGCGGCCGCTGGAAAATTTCGGTGCCGCCACCCGGCAGATGGTGGCGATCGCCCGCGGCGTCACCCAGAACGCCAAACTCGTGATCATGGACGAGGCGACTTCCTCGCTCGACGAACGCGAGGTCGCGGTGCTGTTCGAGACTGTCCGCACGCTGAAGCGCGACGGCGTGGCGACCATCTTCATCAGCCACCGCCTCGACGAGCTCTATGCGATCTGCGACCGCGTCACCGTCATGCGCGACGGCCGCACGGTAGCCGTCAGCGCCATGAAGGACATCAAGAAACTCGAGCTGGTGCGCACCATGCTCGGCAAGGAGCTGACCGCCTTCACGGCGGCCCAGCGCAACCGCGAGGAAGCCGACGGCGCCACGCTGGTCGAAGCGAAAAACCTGTCGGCCGGCGTGCGGGTGCGTGACGTCTCGCTCGCCATCGGCAAGGGCGAGATCGCCGGGCTGGCCGGCCTGCTCGGCTCCGGCCGCACAGAGACCGCGCGGCTGATCTATGCGGCCGACCGGCGCGACGGCGGCACGCTGTCGGTCGGCGGCCGGCAGACTGCATATACCGAGCCGGCCGACGCGATTGCCGACGGCATCGGTTTCGTCTCGGAGGACCGCAAGGTCGAGGGCATCGTGCCGGAGATGAGCGTGCGCGAGAATCTGACGCTAGCAATCCTGCCGCGCCTGCAGAAATCCGGCATCGTCGACCGTGCAAGGCAGCAGGAGATCGTCGAGCGCTACATCAAGGCGCTCGGCGTCAAATGCGCCTCGCCGGAGCAGCCGATCCGCGAGCTGTCGGGCGGCAACCAGCAGAAGGTGCTGCTCGCCCGCTGGCTGTGCATGAACCCGCGGCTGCTGATCGTCGACGAGCCGACGCGCGGCATCGACGTCGGCGCCAAGGCCGAGATTCTCAAGCTGTTGCGCGGCCTTGCCGACGAAGGCTTGAGCGTGCTGATGATCTCCTCGGAGCTGGAGGAGCTGATCGCCGCCGCGGACCACGTCACAGTACTCAGCGACGGCCGCTCGGTGGCCCGCATCCCGGCCGCCGAGCTCAGCGAGGAGCGGCTGATGGTGGCCATGGCGCACCAGGACGGCGAGGCGGCGTGATGGCGATGCGGCATTCCTCCTTCACCGCCTTCGGGGAACGGCAATCGCACATGCCCCCTCCACCACGCTACGCGTGGTCCCCCTCCCCCGCTTCGCAGGGGAGGATCCGCGGCGGAGCCGCCGGCACGCCCTGGATCCTCCCCCGTTTACGGCAGGGCTGTCCGGGGAACGGTTTTCGGTTGCAAACCCAGCCTTCGACCACTCGCACTGCTTGCATTTTCCTGGGTTGCAAATCCGTGTCCGAGGACTCGTCTGCATTGCCCAAAAATTTTCCCCGGACAGCCCTGCGTTTACGGGGGAGGGGGACCACGCGTAGCGTGGTGGAGGGGGCGCTGCATCCGACTGGGTGGGTGCCGCCCCTCGTCCAGCCCTTCGTGGCACCTCCTCCCCGCAAACGGAGAGAAAAAGCGAGGGGTACGTCATCATGACCACCCTCGACACTGCCACCCCCGCCCAGACTCCCGCTAAGCGCAGTTCGCTTATCTGGATCAGCCGCTACGGCACGCTGGTCGCATTCCTGGCGCTGATCGCCTTCAACGTCGCGGTCACGCCCAACTTTCTCTCCTGGCAGACGCTCAACGTGAATCTCACCCAGGTCGCCACCATCGTCATCGTGGCGGTCGGCATGACGCTGGTGATCGCCACCGGCGGCATCGACCTGTCGGTCGGCTCGCTGATGGCGATCTCCGGCGCGCTGGCACCGATGATTTTCCTCGGCACCATCTACCCGATCCCCAGCCCGGCGCTGGCGGTCACGCTGGCGTTCATCGTCCCGGTGGTCGTCGCCGGCGCGCTCGGCTGGTTCAACGGTTTTCTCATCACCCGCTGGTCGATCCAGCCGATCGTGGCCACGCTGGTGCTGTTCATCGCCGGGCGCGGCATCGCCCAGGTGATGACCAACGGCAATTTGCAGGTGTTCAGGAACGATGCCTTCCAGTTCATCGCGCTCGGCCGCGTGTTCGGCATCCCGACGCAGGTGATCATCATGGCGGTGGTGGTGGCGCTCGCCGCTTTCGTCATCCGCCGCACCGGCTTCGGCCGCCAGATCATCGCGGTCGGCGGCAACGAGAAGGCGGCCAGGCTCTCCGGCATCCCGGCGGTGCGGGTGAAGCGGCTGGTCTATGTCGTCAGCGGCGCGCTGGCCGGCATCGCCGGGTTGGTCGTGGTCGCCCGCAACTCCGCCAGCGACGCCAATCTGGTCGGGCTCGGCATGGAACTCGATGCGATCGCGGCGGTCGCGGTCGGCGGCACGCTGCTCACCGGCGGGCGGGCATATGTGCTGGGCACGCTGCTCGGCGCCTGCGTCATCCAGCTCGTGCGCTACACGCTGCTCGCCAACGGCGTGCCGGACGCCGCGGCGCTGGTGGTTAAGGCAGGTCTGATCGTGGCGGCGGTGTTCATCCAGCAGCGGGCGGAGCGGGGGTAGGTTTGATGCAGATTTATGGCCCTGCCGAGATGTCCGGCCCCGTCGCACCCCCCTCTGTCCTGCGCTTGTCGAACGGGCCGGACACCTCCCCCGCAAGGGGGGAGATTGCGCCGGCCGCCCGGTTTTTGCCAATCGCCAGCGTCGCAGGAGAGGCGGGGAGCTTGAAGCTGCCAATCTCCCCCCTTGCGGGGGAGATGTCCGGCCCGTTCGACAAGCTCAGGACAGAGGGGGGTGCGAAGGGACGCGATTCCGGCAAGGACTGCCAATGACCACCTACCTGTCCTTCCTCGGCCCTTTGGCGCCGCGCTCGACCATCGCGCTCGCCCGCCTCGGCGTGATCGCGGCGCTGATCGCGCTCATCGTCTTCGGGGCGCTGCGCTACGACAACTTCCTGTCGTCCTACAACGCGCTCAGCTTCCTGCGCTACAACTCCATGTTCGCGCTGATCGCGCTGGGCATGGCGCTGGTGATCATGACCGGCGGCATCGACCTGTCGGTCGGCGGCACCGCTGCGATGGCGAGCGTGGTGGCGGCGATCTTCTCGCCCTACCACTGGGCCGCCGGACTCGCGGGCGGGCTCGCCGCCGGGCTGGTGGTCGGCATCATCAACGGCGTGGTCATCACCCGGCTGAAGATCCAGCCCTTCATAGCCACGCTGGCAGCCATGCTCGCCGCCTATGGTACCGGCCTGCTGCTCGCCGGCAACCAGTCCGTCTCCGTCTCCTACGACAGCGGCTTCACCGAGATCGGCCAGGGCGATTTCCTCGGCTTCCCGATTCCGGCCTGGATCGCGCTTGCCTTCTATATCGCCGGCTGGATCGCGCTGGAGCGGCACCCGGTCGGCCGGCGCGTCCTCGCCATCGGCGACGGCGAGGCGACGGCCAAGCTGATGGGCCTCAAGGTGGAGAAGACGCTGATGGGCGTCTACATCACCTCGGGCCTGTGCGCCGGCATGGCCGGCGTCATCCTCGCCGCGCAATTCGGCGCCGGCCAGCCGACCGAAGGCGTCGGCTGGGAATTGTTCGCCATCGCCTCGGTGGTGGTCGGCGGCACGCTGCTCACCGGCGGCGTCGGCTCGATCGGCGCGACGCTGGCCGGCGCGCTGCTGCTCGCCATGGTGTTCAACATCCTCAACTTCGAGAACGGCCTGGGCTGGATATCGCTCTCGGCCTACTGGCAATCGGTCATCCGCGGCCTGTTCCTGCTGGCCGTGGTCATTCTGCAGGCAAAGATCGCGGGAGCGCGTGCAAATGGTTGATGAAAAATCGGAATTTTCGGGCAAGTCGGTGCTGGTCACCGGGGCCGGCAAAGGCATCGGCCTGGCGACGGCGAGACTCGCCGCCCGGCGCGGTGCCGCGGTCGTCGCCGTAAGCCGCAGCCGCGAGGATCTGGAATCGCTTAGCGCCGAAATCGGATGTCGTACGTTAACCGCGGACCTCGCCGACGCCGAGGCGGCGCGCGCGGCGGCGCGCGATGCGCAGCCGGTCGACTTTCTCGTCAATTGCGCCGGCTTCACCATTCTCGAATCGGTTCTCGACGTCACCGTGGAATCCTTCGACCAGCTGATGGCGGTGAACACGCGCGCGCCGCTGATCTTCGTGCAGGAATACGCCAAGGCACGCATCGCCGCCGGGAAGGGCGGGGCGGTGGTCAACGTCTCCAGCATGTCCGCCTTCACCGGCTTCGCCGACCACGCCGCCTATTGCGCTTCCAAAGGCGGGCTCGACGCGATGAGCCGGGTCATGGCCAACGAGCTCGGCCCGAAAGGCATCCGCGTCAATTGCGTCAACCCGGCGATCACGCTGACCGCCATGGCCAGGAAGGCGTGGAGCGACCCCGAAAAATCCGCGCCGATGCTGGCACGCATGCCGCTCGGCCGCTTCCTCGAGCCGGAGGAGGTGGCCGAGGTCATCCTGTTCCTGCTGTCCGACCGCGCCTCCATGGTCAACGGCCTGTCCATGCCGGTGGATTCGGGCTTCAAGGTGACGTAAGGCAGGCGATGCCCTCGCTCAGCCTGCGCATCAATCTCGATCCCGACGGACGCATCGGCCCCGGCAAGATCGAGCTTCTGGAACACATCGCCGCCTTCGGCTCGATCTCCGCGGCGGCGCGGCGCATGGACATGTCCTACAAGCATGCCTGGGACCTGGTCGAGGAGATGAACGTGCTGTTCGGCAAGCCGGTGGTCGCCGCCCAGACCGGCGGCAAGAAGGGCGGCGGCGCCCAGCTCACCGCCGTCGGCCTGGCCGTGGTGGCGCGCTTCCGCGCCATCGAGCGCGCCGCCCTGGCCGCCGCAGCGCCGCATATGACGGCATTGCAGGCGGAGATCGACGCGGCGTGACGCGCGCTGCACTGGGAGTGCCGCTGTCTGTATGTCAGCTTTTGCTTGCATGCTCTTGATGAATCGTAAGCGATCTGCTTACATTCGCCATGATAAAGTCCTTCAAACACAAGGGCCTCTCCGACCTGTTCGAGAGTGGCAAAACGTCGAAGATCGACGCCAGGATGCACAAGCGGCTGGACCGCCTGGATGCTGCGACACGCCCGGAAGACATGAACCTGCCGGGTTTCGACTACCACGCTTTGATCGGCTTCAACCCGACGCGCTACACCGTTCACGTGAACGGGCCCTAGTGCATGACATTCGAATTCGACGGAACCGACGCCGCGAAGGTCGATTTCGAGCAATACCACTGATCACCGATGTGATGGAGAATATGATGGTCCTCTACGAAGTATGCCGGCCGACCGAGCGGTGCCCGTCGCATCCGGGGGCGCTGCTTGATGACATCATTCCCGCAACCGGTCGGAGGAAGGGGGAGATCGCCAGCCTGCTGGGGATTTCCCGGCAGCATCTCTACGACATCGTCCGGGAGCGCAAGCCGGTGTCTCCGGAGGTGGCTGCTCGGCTGGGCAAGCTGTTCGGTGATGGCGCCGCCGTTTGGCTCAGGATGCAAGCTGCCTACGATGCCTGGCACGCCGAGCGGGAAGTGGACGTCAGCAACATACCCACGCTGAGGACGGCCGCCTGACAGCATGGCGGATCTTCTTCTTTTCGCACTGCAATAAACGCTTGGCGGGCCTTGCCGATTTGTGGGAGTGTGGCGAAATCGACCCCGGCGAAAGGTTTTCGCGCAGCCCATGGCCATCCTGGCAGCCGTCCATCATCTGACCCACTATCGATACGACCGGCCGGTCGTGCTCGCGCCGCAGGTCGTCCGGCTGAAGCCCGCCCCGCATTCGCGCACCAAGGTGCCGAGCCATTCGCTGAAGGTTTCGCCGGCCAACCACTTCGTCAACGTCCAGCAGGACCCCTACGGCAACTTCCTGGCGCGCTACGTCTTCCCCGATCCGGTCAGCGAGTTGAAGATCGAGGTCGACCTCGTCGCCGACATGACGGTCTACAACCCGTTCGACTTCTTCGTCGAACCCTCCGCCGAAACCTGGCCGTTCGACTATCCGGAAGAGCTCGCCGAGGACCTTTCCATCTACCGTAAGCCCGAGCCGGCCGAGCAGGCGCTCGACGCTTTTCTCGCCTCGATCGACCGCTCGCCGCAGAACACCGTCACCTTCATCGTCGACCTCAACGCCCGCATCCAGCGCGAGGTCGCCTATATCGTGCGCATGGAGCCCGGCGTGCAGGCGCCGCAAGAGACGTTGGCGCTGGCAAAAGGCTCGTGCCGCGACTCGAGCTGGCTGCTGGTGCAGGTGCTGCGAAACCTCGGCTTTGCCGCCCGCTTCGTCTCCGGCTACCTCATCCAGCTCAAGCCTGATCTCGTCGCGCTCGACGGCCCGCCCGGCACCGCGGCCGACTTCACCGACCTGCATGCCTGGTGCGAGGTCTACCTGCCCGGCGCCGGCTGGATCGGCCTCGACCCGACGTCCGGCCTGCTCACCGGCGAAAGCCACGTGCCGCTCGCCGCCACGCCGCATTACCGCAACGCCGCGCCCATTTCCGGCATGGCGAGCTTCGCCGAGGTCGATTTCGACTTCGACATGCAGGTGACCCGCATCGCCGAGCATCCGCGCATCACGAAACCTTTCTCCGACGAATCCTGGGAAGCGCTGGAGAGGCTCGGCAACGAGGTCGACGTGGTGCTCGACAAGCAGGACGTGCGCCTCACCATGGGCGGCGAGCCGACCTTCGTGTCGATCGACGACTTCGAATCGGCCGAGTGGAACACCGCCGCCGTCGGCCCGACCAAGCGGCAGAAGGCCGACGTGCTGATCCGCCGACTGCGCGACAAATTCGCGCCGGGCGGTTTTCTCCACTACGGCCAAGGCAAATGGTATCCCGGCGAATCGCTGCCGCGCTGGACCTTTTCGCTCTACTGGCGCGCCGACGGCGAGCCGGTGTGGCGCGATCCCAGCCTGATCGCGACGGAGAAGGGCGCGCCAAAGGCCGGCCACAAGGACGCCGAGGTGCTGCTCAAGGCGATGGCGATCGGGCTCGGCATCGACGCCGGCATGGTCGACGAGGCCTATGAGGATCCGGCCGAGTGGGTGCTGAAGGAAGCGAAGCTGCCGGACAATCTCGATCCGACCAACTCCAAGCTCGCCGACCCGGAGGAGCGCAGCCGCATGGCGCGCGTCTTCGAGCGCGGACTGACCGCGCCCTCCGGCTACGTGCTGCCGATCCAGCGCTGGAACGCCGCGGCGAGCGACGGGCGCCGATGGCGCTCGGAGAAGTGGAAGACGCGGCGTGGCCGGCTGTTCCTGGTGCCGGGCGATTCGCCCGTCGGCTACCGCCTGCCGCTCGGTACTCTGCCCCATGTCCCGCCCGCGCAATTCCCCTATGTCGTGCCGGTCGACCCCTCGGTGCCGCGCGGACCGCTGCCGCCCAATCCGCAACCGCCGGCGGCTGTCGCCCCGGCGGGCGGCGACCCCCCCGGCCGTGCCCAGATCGAGGCGTCGTTCACGGCCGCGACCGGCGGGCAGGAGATCGTCGAGCAGCAGCTTTCCGGCATCGACGGGGCGGTGCGCACCGCGATCTCGGTCGAGCCGCGCGACGGCCGCCTGACCATCTTCATGCCGCCGGTCGAATCCCTGGAGGATTATCTCGAACTGGTCGCGGCGGCGGAGGCGGCGGCGCGCGACACCGGGCTTCCCGTCCATATCGAAGGCTATGCGCCGCCGCACGATCCGCGCCTCAACGTCATCCGCGTGGCTCCCGACCCCGGCGTCATCGAGGTCAACGTCCATCCGGCCAAGAGCTGGGCCGACTGCGTCGCCACCACCACGACGCTCTACGAGGAGGCCCGCCAGAGCCGTCTCGGCGCGGAAAAATTCATGATCGACGGCCGCCACACCGGCACCGGCGGCGGCAACCATGTCGTGGTTGGCGGGGCCACGCCGAACGACAGCCCGTTCCTGCGCCGCCCCGACTTGCTGAAGAGCCTGGTGCTCTACTGGCAGCGGCATCCGGCGCTGTCCTACCTGTTCTCCGGCCTGTTCATCGGCCCGACCAGCCAGGCGCCGCGCTTCGACGAGGCCCGCCACGACAGCCTGTACGAACTGGAGATCGCGTTGGCGCAGGTGCCGATGCCGGGCGAGGGGGCCGCGCCGCTGCCCTGGCTGGTCGACCGGCTGTTCCGCAACCTGCTCGTCGACGTCACCGGCAACACGCATCGCTCGGAGATCTGCATCGACAAGCTGTTCTCGCCCGACGGGCCGACCGGCCGGCTCGGCCTCGTCGAGTTCCGCGGCTTCGAGATGCCGCCCAATGCGCGCATGAGCCTCGCCCAGCAGCTTCTGGTGCGCGCCATCATCGCGCGGCTGTGGACGGCGCCGCTGTCTGGCCGCTTCACCCGCTGGGGCACGGCGCTGCACGACCGCTTCATGCTGCCGCATTATGTCTGGCAGGATTTTTTGGACGTGCTGGAAGACCTGAAGCAGAACGGTTTTACCTTCCGCCCCGAATGGTTTTCCGCCCAGTTCGAGTTCCGCTTCCCCTTCTGCGGCGAGGTCGCCCATGCCGGCGTGAAACTGGAACTCAGGCAGGCGCTGGAGCCGTGGCATGTGATGGGCGAGCAGGGGGCGATCGGCGGCACGGTGCGCTTCGTCGATTCCTCCGTCGAGCGGCTGCAGCTGCGCACCGAAGGCCTGAACCCGGAGCGCCACGCAGTGCTGTGCAACAAACGCCTCGTGCCGATGAGGCCGACCGACGACCGAGAGGTCGCGGTGGCCGGCGTGCGTTTCAAGGCGTGGCAGCCGGCGTCCGGCATGCACCCGGCGCTGCCGGTCGACACGCCGCTCACCTTCGATATCTACGACCGCTGGTCCGGCCGCGCCGTCGGCGGCTGCGTCTACCATGTCGCGCATCCCGGCGGCCGCAACTACGAAACCTTCCCGGTCAACGCCAACGAGGCGGAAGCGCGCCGCCTCGCCCGCTTCGAGAGCTTCGGCCACACGCCGGGGCCGTTCGAGTTTTCCGACGAGCACCCCGCCGCCGACTTCCCGATGACGCTCGATCTGCGGCGCCCGGCGGGGGTGTGAGGTGATGGGGAGGAATAGGGTCGGGTGTCCGTCGAAGAGAGGGCTTATGCCCCTTCGCACCCCCCTCTGTCCTGAGCTTGTCGAATGGGCCGGCCATCTCCCCCGCAAGGTGGGAGATCAGCCCGCCGGTTTGGTTTCGCCAGTCGCCGGCGCTGCTGGAGATATGCTGAGAGCGAAGCTGCCCATCTCCCCCCTTGCGGGGGAGATGGCCGGCAGGCCAGAGGGGGGTGCGAAGGAGCGCGGCGCTTGTTCCGGGGGCGTGCGGTGAAAAGCTCCGCGGCGTCCCCGCACAATGCGTCCCACCCCCTCCTCGACGGCTACCGCCCCTTGCCCGGCATTCCCGACGAGATGGTCGATGCTGCCGGCAATCCGAGGCCGGTCTGGAAAAATTTCATCGCCGTCCTCGAAAACCTCGGCCCGGACGAGCTGACGAAGCGCTTCGCCCGCGCCGACCAGTATCTGCGCGACGCCGGCGTCTATTACCGCGTCTACGACAGGGTCGACGCCAACGAGCGCGAATGGCCGCTGTCGCACCTCCCGCTGCTGATCGGCGAGGAGGAATGGGCGGCGATCAGCGCCGGACTGATCCAGCGGGCCGAGCTGTTCGAGGCGATCCTCGCCGACATTTTTGGCGACAACCGGCTGGTCGCCGACGGGCTGCTGCCGCCCGGCCTGATCGCGGCCAGCCCCGAATATCTGCGCCCGCTCGCCGGGATGAGGCCCGCCGGCGGGCACTTCCTGCATTTCTGCGCCTTCGAGCTCGGCCGCGGGCCGGACGGCGGCTGGTGGGTGCTGGGCGACCGCACCCAGGCGCCGTCCGGCGCCGGCTTCGCGCTGGAGAACCGCGTCGCCACCACCCGCGCGCTCGCCGACCTCTACGCCGAGATGCATGTCGAGCGGCTCGCCGGGTTTTTCCGCCGTTTTCGCGACGCGCTGGTCGAGGCGGCCGGCGATCCGGAAGGCCGCGTCGCCATCCTGACCCCCGGCCCGCTCAACGAGACCTATTACGAGCACGCCTATATCGCCCGCTACCTCGGCATCATGCTGCTCGAAGGCGAGGACCTTACCGTGTCGGAAGGCCGGCTGATGGTGCGCACCGTCTCCGGGCCGAAGCCGGTCAGCGTTCTGTGGCGGCGGCTTGACGCCGCCTTCGCCGACCCGCTGGAGCTCAATGCAGCCTCGCGAATCGGCACGCCTGGCCTTGTGCAAGCCGTGCGCCAGGGCTCGGTCGCGGTGGTGAATGCGCTGGGGTCCGGAATACTGGAGACACGGGCGCTGCTCGCTTTCCTGCCGCGCATCTGCCGAAAGCTGCGCGGCGAGGAACTGGCGCTGCCGTCCATCGCCACCTGGTGGTGCGGCCAGCCGGCCGAGCGCGACCACGTTGTGGCCAATCTCGACCGCATGATGGTCGGGCCGGCGCTGTCGACGCGGCTTGCCTTCGAGGACGACGGCGCGACCCGCCTCGGCGCGTCGCTCGATGCGGCCGGGCGCGAGGCACTGACCCGGCAACTGCAGGCGGACGGCCAGAGCTTCGTCGGTCAGGAGGCGGTCACGCTGTCGACCACGCCGGTCTATCGGGATGGCGCGCTGGAGCCGCGGCCGGCGGCCTTGCGTGTGCATCTGGCGCGCACGCCGCAGGGCTGGATCGTCATGCCGGGCGGTTTCGCCCGCGTCGGCGAGACGGAGGACACGGCGGCGATCGCCATGCAGCGTGGCGGCCATGCCGCCGACGTCTGGGTGGTGTCCGGCCGGGCTGTGGAACGGGAGACGCTGCTGCCCGAGGCCGGCGACGGCTTTGCCCGCCGCACGCCCGGCAGCCTGCCCAGCCGCGCGGCCGAAAACCTGACGTGGCTCGGCCGTTACGTCGAGCGGGCCGAGGACACGGTCAGGGTGCTGCGCGCCTATCACGTCCGCCTCGCCGAAACCGGCGATCCCGAGATGCCGTTGCTGGCCGACATGCGCGCGCATATGGAGCCGATCGGCATCGACATGGGGGCGGCCGTGCCGCTCGGCCTGCTTTCCAACATCGACAGTGCCGTCTACAGCGCCGGCCAGATCCGCGACCGTTTTTCGCCCGACGGCTGGCTGGCGCTGCGCGACCTGTCGGCGACGCTGCACCGCTTTGCCGGCACGGTCGAGCCGGGCGACGACGCGACGCGTGCCATGACCGTGCTGTTGCGCAAGATCGCCGGCTTTTCCGGCCTGCTCAACGAGAACATGTATCGCTTCACCGGCTGGCGTTTTCTGGAGATCGGCCGGCGGCTGGAGCGGGCGATCCAGATTTCCCGCATGCTCGGCCGGGTGACGCGCGAAGACGCGCCGGACGGCGCGCTCGACATGATGCTGGAGGTGGGCGACAGCGTCATGACCCACCGCCGCCAGTATACGGTGCGCGCGGGCCGCAGCACCGTCGTCGACCTTCTGGCGCTCGACCCGCTCAACCCGCGCTCGGTATTGTTCCAGCTCGAACGTCTCAAATACGAGATCGACCACCTGCCGGACGCCGACCGCCACGGCCTGTCGGCGCCGGCCAAGGAGGTGTGGCGGCTGCACACCGGCCTCGCCACGCGCGACCCGGGCGATCTCGATCCCGACGCGCTCGACCAGATCGCCTGGGACGTCGGCGGGCTCTACGAGACGCTGGCGAAGGCGTATTTCGGGTGATGGTGGCCTTGGAATTGGACGAGACGCGCCCCTTCGCACCCCCCTCTGTCCTGAGCTTGTCGAATGGGCCGGACATCTTCCCCGCAAGGGGGGGAGATTGGCGGTTTCGTCCATACGGCCTTTCCGCCGGTGGTTAGCGAAAGCCGGGCGGCCGATGTAATCTCCCCCCTTGCGGGCAGGGCGATCGCCTATGGAAGTTCTGGAAGGGTCGGCCGGCGGGTTACCCCCACCCCTAACCCCTCCCCGCAAGGGGGAGGGGGACTTTGCGGCCGCCATGCCGAGCGAAATCGTCACCGATTCATGTCTGGCACAACAGCGGCAAGATCCCCCTCCCCCTTGAGGGGAGGGGGGAGGGGTGGGGGTAGCTCCATATGCGATTGCCCTGTCCTTGCGGGGGAGATGTCCGGCCCATTCGACAAGCTCAGGACAGAGGGGGGTGCGAAGGGGCGTCTGCATCGCGTGCTCTCCTTGCCCATCAGAGCCCTCTGATGCACTACGACATCCGTCTCACCCTCTCTTATGTCTACGACGCCTGGGCCGGCGGCGGCCGGCACCAGTTGCGCGTGCTTCCCCCGACCATACCCGGCGTGCAGCGGGTGATCGCCGCTGCGCTCTCCTTCACGCCGCAACCGAGGGAGCGCTCCGACTTTACCGACTTCTTCGGCACGCGCGCCACCGCGATCGCTTATCGCGAGGCGCATGAGACGCTTGAGGTCAGGATGACGGCGCGTGTCGCGGTGAAAAGGCAGGAGCCCGGCTTCGACGTCTCGCCCGGCCTGCCGCAGCTTGCCGGGCAGGTCGCCTCGGTGCTGTCGCTCGGGCCGGAGGCGCCGCATCATTTCCTCCCCGCCAGCGACCATGCCGGCATTGATCCCGATATAACCGCCTATGCCAGGGAAAGCCTTGGCCACGGCTCGGTGCGGGCGATCGCCGGCGATTTCTGCCGGCGCATCCACCGCGACTTCGCCTATGACGGCACCGCGACCACGGTGACGACGCGGGCGCGCGACGCCTTCGACCTGCGCCGCGGCGTCTGCCAGGATTTTTCCCACGTCATGATCGCCGGCCTGCGCGGGCTCGGCATCCCCGCCGGCTATGTCAGCGGTTTCTTGCGCACCATCCCGCCGCCCGGCAAGGAGCGGCTCGAAGGCGCCGACGCCATGCATGCCTGGGTAAAGGTGTGGTGCGGCCGCGAGAGCGGCTGGATCGAGTTCGACCCGACCAACGACATGCTCGCCTCCAACGATCACATCACTGTCGGCTACGGCCGCGACTATTCCGACGTGGCACCCATCGTCGGCGTGCTGAAGACGACGGGCGGGCAGGAGGCGGAACAGAAGGTCGACGTCATTCCCGTCGTTGCGAAGGATGACACTATCTGACAGATAACATATAGGTGAAGGCCAAGCTCTTTACCGCCTTTATGCGAATCTCTAAGTTATTCATGTGCGCACTGTGTAGTGCGCGGTGGCTGGCGCTGCTTACCGTTTTAGGGTGGGCACTGTTTGCTGCTGCAAGACGGTTGAATCCGCGAAACGCTGACAGCCGCAAAAGCTTAGAGCAACTGGCCGGTTGGTGCCGGCTCCCCTAGACGACCCGCCATATGGGAAATCGAAGATGGGGCGCAGTTGGCACCACAGCTACGTCCAGAATCCAATTGATGTCGACTGCGCCTCCGGGGTCAACTCACGGAGACATTCGATGATTTGCATAGTCGGTACTTACAATACTTACAATTTACGAGAAGAAAAATTCGAATCCCGAGCCAAAGCCGCATCGTACATTCGCGAGGTGAAGGGGTTATACTTCAAGCAGTATCCGACCGATTTGTCAGCGATACAACACTGGTTGCGCGAGCCGGATAATTACTACTGGGAGGAGGATCCGCCAAACTTCAGCCACCGCACCCCTGCTGAGATTCAATGGATAAAGGACAACGGATCTTGTTGAGTCGATTCCACAACGATGGGTACCGATCGTCGGCTTGCTGCAGATGACGGGCGGGCAGGAGGCGGAGCAGTCGGTCGGTCGAGGGTGCCTGCGGAAGGCTGGCCTCGACCGGCGAGTGTCCTGAGTACCGTACGTTACGGTACGCATTTTTCGTTGCCGATCCGGTGAAAACGGTCTAAACAAGCCTGTTGCCGCAGCGCAGGCTGCGAGCCCGCATCAATTCGAGGATATCGATGCCAGCCTATCGCTCCCGCACCACCACCCACGGCCGCAACATGGCCGGCGCCCGCGGCCTGTGGCGCGCCACCGGCATGAAGGACAGCGATTTCGGCAAGCCCATCATCGCGGTGGTGAACTCCTTCACCCAGTTCGTGCCGGGCCATGTGCATCTCAAGGACCTCGGCCAGCTGGTCGCCCGCGAGATCGAGGCTGCCGGCGGCGTCGCCAAGGAATTCAACACGATTGCCGTCGACGACGGCATCGCCATGGGCCATGACGGCATGCTCTATTCGCTGCCCAGCCGCGAGCTGATCGCCGACAGCGTCGAATACATGGTCAACGCGCATTGCGCCGACGCCATGGTCTGCATCTCCAACTGCGACAAGATCACGCCCGGCATGCTGATGGCGGCGATGCGCCTCAATATTCCGGCCGTCTTCGTCTCGGGTGGCCCGATGGAGGCCGGCAAGGTTGTGCTGCACGGCAAGAAGCACGCGCTCGACCTGGTCGACGCCATGGTCGCGGCCGCCGACGACAAGGTGTCGGACGAGGACGTCAAGGTGATCGAGCGCTCGGCCTGCCCGACCTGCGGCTCCTGCTCCGGCATGTTCACCGCCAACTCGATGAACTGCCTGACGGAAGCGCTCGGCCTGTCGCTGCCGGGCAACGGCTCGACGCTCGCCACCCATGCCGACCGCAAGCGGCTGTTCGTCGAGGCCGGCCACCTCGTCGTCGATCTCGCCCAGCGCTATTACGAGCAGGACGACGAGAGCGTGCTGCCGCGCAACATCGCTTCCAAGAAATCCTTCGAGAACGCGATGGCGCTCGACATCGCCATGGGCGGCTCGACCAACACGGTACTGCACATCCTCGCCGCCGCGCATGAGGGCGGCATCGATTTCGGCATGGACGACATCGACGCGCTGTCGCGAAAGGTGCCGGTGCTGTGCAAGGTGGCGCCCGCCAAGAGCGACGTTCACATGGAGGACGTCCACCGCGCCGGCGGCATCTTCTCCATCCTCGGCGAGCTCGACCGCGCCGGCCTGCTCAACCGCGACCAGCCAACCGTGCACACCGCGACCCTCGGCCAGGCCATCGAGCACTGGGACATCACCCGCACCGGCAGCGCCAAGGTGCGCGACTTCTTCATGGCCGCCCCCGGCGGCGTGCCGACGCAGGTCGCCTTCAGCCAGGACCGGCGCTGGGACGATCTCGACACCGACCGCGAGACCGGCGTCATCCGCTCGGCAAAACATCCGTTCTCCAGGGACGGCGGGCTCGCCGTGCTCAAGGGCAACATCGCGCTCGACGGCTGCGTGGTGAAGACCGCGGGCGTCGACGAGTCGATCCTGAAGTTCACCGGCCCGGCAAAGGTGTTCGAGAGCCAGGACGCGGCGGTCAAGGGCATTCTGGGCAACGAGGTGAAGGCGGGCGATGTCGTCGTCATCCGCTACGAAGGCCCGAAGGGCGGCCCCGGCATGCAGGAAATGCTCTACCCGACCAGCTACCTGAAGTCGAAAGGGCTAGGAAAAGCCTGCGCGCTCTTGACCGACGGCCGCTTCTCCGGCGGCACGTCGGGCCTGTCGATCGGCCACGCCTCGCCGGAAGCGGCGACCGGCGGCGCCATCGGCCTGGTGCGCGACGGCGACACCATCGCCATCGACATCCCCGGCCGCACCATCGACCTGCTGGTCGATGAGGCGAAGCTCGCCGCCCGCCGCGCCGAACAGGACGCAAAAGGCTGGAAGCCGGCGGAACAGCGCAAGCGCAACGTCACCACGGCGCTCAAGGCCTACGCCGCCTTCGCCACCAGCGCCGACAAGGGCGCGGTGCGCAAGCTGCCGGAGTAGGGGCGGGTACTGGACGGAGCGACATGGGCGAACGTTCGCGACGGACGCAACGTCGCCGCCCATGTCGGCTCACCCTCCCAGAATACGCCGGTGCACGCCGTCGAGGCTTTCGGCGAAGGCGTCGAACAACCCCTTCGCAGTGAGTTCGCGCAACACCTGCTCGTTGATGCCGCCGCGCGTCGCATAGTCCTGCGCCAGGTGCGTGAAGTCCATGTCCGGCGCGGTGTCGGGGGCGCTCGCCAGCGCCTTGAACAGGGCGGTGACGTAGTCGCGCGCGGTCGCATCGGCGACGCCGTGGTCTTTCAGCCAGGTATGAAGCGTGTCGAGATATTTGAAATAGCTGGCGAAGGTCGCCGTGGCGACGCTGAGAGCGTCGAACTCGGCGGGATCCTTAACCTCGATCACCTTGCCGAGCCGGCCGAACAGGGCCGCCATACGAGGATCGGGCGGGCAGATCATGGTCGGTCCCTGCCGCGACGCGACCATGGGCATGGGCAGCGCCTTGATCACCCGCTCCGCCGGAGCGGCGAGCGCGGCGACCTCCTTGCCGGACAGGGTGGCGATCAGGCTGACGACGTGGTGGTCGCGCCGGAACCGCAAGTCGGCGAGCACGGCGTGCGCGACCTGCGGCCGTACCGCGAGGAAAACGGTGTCGCACCGATCGAGCACGGCCTGGTTGCCGGCGGCGACACGCACGTCCGGAAAGCGCGACACCAGGCCGGCGGCGATGTCCGCATTGCGAGGCGACAGGATGATCGCCGCGGGCTCGTCCGCCTGCGATTTCAGCCCGGTAACGATCGCGGCTGTCAGCGCGCCCGTGCCGATGAAGCCGAGTTTCATGGCGTCTCCCAGAATTTTCGAATCCTCGACGGACAATAACCCCGGCCGGCCCGGCGGCAAGCTTTTGCGACACCGGGCGCGGTTGCCTGCCACCGCCTTCCCCGCCTATGCTGCCCCGCGAGGTTGCAGGAGGCAGGCATGAGCGAACCCACCGGCTGGCGGCACATGAACGGCGCGCCGAAGGACGGCACGCGGATCCTGGTCACGGTGCGCTCGTCGGAGCAAGGACCGGCCGAGGTCGACGTCGCCTACTGGGCGCGGGCCGACCAGTTCGGCATCGAGGGCTGGCGCGCCGCCGAATCGCACCCCGGCAACATCGTCGGCTATGCCGATCCCGAGCTGAAATGCTGGATGCCGCTGCCCAAGGCCAATACCGGCGAAGCGAGTGCGCCCGGCATGCCGGCGCCCTGGGAGGGCGAGGACGCCGAGGAACTGTTCGGCTCGGGGATTTGATTTTTCGAGCACCGAGCAGATCGGCATCTCATTCCGATGCCGCGGCCAGGACCGGGATAATCTTCCCCATGGCACTGCGCCGGCGCGTGGATGGATGTCAGGGCGGCGCTGCGGCTGCCCCAAGCGGCAGCCGCAACTGACACAATCAAGCCTTGCGGATTGGCAGTAGAGGGACGATTACTCCCAAGACCAAGTCGACCGCGGCCAGCGCGGCCGGCCGAATCGGAATTGAAATTCCGGCTAGGACCAAGACATGACGGACGCTGCGGCGACAGCGGGGCGAACTTCGGCCCAAAACAACACGGTCTACGCGATCATCCTCGCGGTCAGCTTCTGCCACCTGCTCAACGACGTCATGCAGTCGCTGCTGGCGGCGATCTATCCGATGCTGAAGAGCGATTTCGGCCTCGACTTCTGGCAGATCGGCCTGCTCACGCTCGCCTTCCAGGTGACTGCGTCGCTGCTGCAGCCGGTGGTCGGCATCTATACCGACCGGCGGCCGTTGCCCTATTCGCTGACCGTCGGCATGGGCTGCTCGATGGTCGGCCTGATGCTGCTGGCGGTGGCCCACGACTACTGGATGCTGGTGATCGGCGCCTGCTGCATCGGCGTCGGCTCGTCCATCTTCCATCCCGAATCCTCGCGCGTGGCGCGCCTCGCGTCGGGCGGCCGCTTCGGCCTGGCGCAGTCGCTGTTCCAGGTCGGCGGCAATTTCGGCCAGGCGCTCGGCCCATTGCTCGCCGCCTTCATCGTCGTGCCGATGGGGCAGGGCAGCGTCGGCTGGTTCTCGGTCGCGGCGCTGCTCGGCATGGTCATTTTGTGGCAGGTCGGCAACTGGTACGCCGCCTATCGCCGCGACGCCGCCAAGCGCCCGGTCGCGCCGGTGTCGCTGACGCTGCCGCGCCGCAAGGTGGTGCTGGCGCTGGTCGTGCTCACCATGCTCACCTTCAGCAAGAACATCTACATGGCGAGCATTTCCAGCTACTACACCTTCTACGTCATCGAGCGCTTCGACGTGTCGGTGCAGGCCTCGCAATACCTGCTGTTCGTCTTCCTCGGCGCCGCCGCGCTGGGCACCGTGCTCGGCGGGCCGATCGGCGACCGCTTCGGCGCCAAATTCGTGATCTGGTTCTCGATCCTCGGCATCCTGCCGTTCACGCTGGCCCTGCCTTATATGGACCTGTTCTGGACCGTGGTGCTGTCGGGCGTCATCGGCCTGGTGCTCGCCTCGGCCTTCCCGGCCATTGTGGTGTTCGCGCAGGAGCTGGTGCCCGGCCGGGTCGGCATGATCGCCGGCATCTTCTTCGGCTTCGCCTTCGGCATGGGCGGCATCGCGGCCGCGGTGCTCGGCGTCGTCGCCGATGCGAAAGGCATCGAATATGTCTACTGGATCTGCTCTTTCCTGCCGCTGCTCGGCCTGCTCACCATCTTCCTGCCGTCGGCAAAACAGTTGCGGGCGGCGGGGTAGCTCGGGCTGAGGCGGCCGGCGCTTCTCCAGCTTGGGGTTCCCTCGCCCTCACGAAGTGGGGGAGAGATGGCGAGCCCGAAGGGCGAGAGGGGGCTTCGGCGGTCGTGCCGTGTTGGCAGCAAGGGTCTTCAGCAGCCCTCAAACCCTTTCCGCGATCGTCCTCAACAACCGCAGCGTCTCATGGTCGAGCGGATCGTCCACCGGCAGGTGCTGGCTCGACTGCTTGACGATCACCACTTCGGCAGAGGGATCAATGTACAGCCACTGGCCGTGGATGCCGATGGCCATGAAAGCGCCGCTGGCGTAGCCGGACTGGTACCACTTGCTGCGGTAGCTGCCGTTCTCCAGCAGTTTTGCGAAGTCGCCGTCCTTCCAGGCCTGGCGGTCGCCGCCGGTCGTGGTATCGCGAACCCAGCGCTCGGAGAGCACGACGCGGCCGTCGGCCATGCCGCCGTTGCGCAGCATCTCGCCGATACGGGCAAGGTCGCGCGCGGTGATCGATACGCCGCCGGCGCCCCGCGCATTGCCTTCGGCGTCGATCGACACCATGCAATGGCCCTTGCAGCCGACCTTCTCCCAGATGCGGGTTTTGAGCAGATCGGCGTAGCGCTCGCCGGAGGCGGCTTCGACGATCAGGCCGAGCATGTCGGAGTTGGGCGACTGGTAGCGGAAGGGCCCGCCATGCGGCCCCGGGCCCTTGCGCAGGGACAGCACGAATTCGCGCAAGGTCTGGCCGCGCGGTCCCGGATTCCACAGCATGGAGCGGCGGTAGCGCGCGAAGATGCTTTCGGGATCGGTATAGGCTTCGTCGAAATCCAGGCTGACACGCATGTCCATCACATCGCGCACGCTGGCGTCGCCATAGGCGGAGCCGGCGGCGTCCGGGACGTAGCGGGTGACCGGCGCCGAGGGATCGAGCTTTCCCTCGTCCTCCAGCGTGCCGGCGAGCAGCGCGGTGAGCGACTTGCCAATCGAGAAGACCAGGTGCGGCGAGGCGGGTTCGCAGGTCGGCGCGTGATGGTCGGCGATGAAGCGGCCGCGCTTCATCACCACCAGCGAATCGGTGAAGGACCGTTCGAGGAACGCCGACACGGTTTCGCGGCCGGCCGGAAGGTCGAGCGTCAACGCCAGGATATCGGAAGGGTCTTCGCCCGGTTCGGCCTCCGCCGCGCTCGACACCTGTGCCGACGGCACCAGTTCCGAGACGTTCTGGAACGACCATGTGCAATAGGGGCGGGTGCGCCAGTTCTCCAGCCGCACGTCGCGGCGGGGGAAGCCGTAGCGCTGTTCGAAGGCAGTCGTCATGCCGGGTGTCATCGCATGTGTTGGGGGCGGCGGGGCGGAAGCGTCCCGCCGCCCGCGTCTGCTATTTCTGGATTTCCGTCCAGATGCGCGTGTAAAGTTCCTGCACGTCCGGTTCGCAGGTGGTGAGGAACTCGCCCGCCTTCTCGAACTCGGCCGGCACTACCAGTTCCGGCGCCGTGCGCATGTCTTCCGGCATGAACTGCTCGGAGCCCTTGATGCCGTTGGCGTATTTGGCGAAGGCCGAGATCAGCGCGGCGTTCTCCGGGTCCATGATGAAGTTCATGAACAGCTTGGCGTTGTCGACGTTCTTGGCGTCCGCGAGGATGGCGACGCTGTCCATGAACACCGGATAGCCTTCCTTCGGATAGCCAAACTTGATGTCGGGGTTCTTCAGGCGCGAGCGCATGATCGCGCCGTTCCAGTAGTACACTGCCGAGTAGTCGCCGGCCGGCAGCTTCTCGGTGACGCTGTAGTCCATCGCCAGCCATTTCGGCTTGGCCTCGACCAGCTTGTCGCGCACCTTCTTCAGCACTTCGAGGTCCTTGGTGCACCAGTCGCCGCCGAAATATTTGATGGTGGCGAACAGCACGTCGGTCATTTCGGGCTCGACGTTGATCTTGCCGACCAGCTCCGCCGGCGGGTCGAGCCAGATCGCCGAGGTGTTGATGTCGCCGCCATAGACCTTGGTGTTGACGCCGATGCCGCTCACGCCCCACTGCCACGGCACGGTATAGCGGCGGCCCGGATCCCAGGGGACGTCGACCCAGCGCTGATCGACGTTCTTGAAGTTCTCCATCTGGTCGGGACGGGCCTCGAGCAGCAGCCCCTCCTTCACCCAGATGGGCACGTAGTTGGCCGAGGGGACGACGATGTCGAAGCCGTGGCCGCCGGCCCGCACCTTGGCGAGCGCGGTGTCGTTGGAATCGTAGTCGGTGACCGTCACCTTGACGTTGTGCTGGGTCTCGAACTTCTTGATCAGCTCGGGGTTGGTGTAGTCGCCCCAGTTGAAGATGTTGAGCTCGCCCTCCGCCGCGGCGCTTCCCGCCAGGGCCAGCACCGCAATCGCCGCCGCTGCGGCCGTCGTCTTCCACCTCATGGCTGTTCTCCGTTGGTCTTGTGGTTGGTCATGGCTTTCGCCGGTTGACGAAGAAGAACACGGTGACCAACAGGACCGACAGGGCCAGGAACACCGTGGCGATGGCATTGATCTCGGGTGACGTCTCGCGCCTGAGCTGGCCGAGCATGTAGGTGGGCAGCGTGTCCTGCCCGCCGGACTTGACGAACTCGGTGATGACCACGTCGTCCAGCGAAATCACGAAGGCCAGCATGAAGCCGGCGATGATGGCGGGCCGCAGCAGCGGCAGCGTCACATGGCGGAACGCCTTCCACGGCGTGGCATAGAGGTCGGCGGCGGCGCGCTCCAGCGTCAGGTCCATGCTTTCGAGCCTTGCCCGGATCGGCAGGTAGGCGAACGGGATGCAGAAGGCTGTATGGGCGAGGATCAGGTAACCCATGCCGGAATAGCCGGTCCACACCTTGATGCGGGAGAAGACGATCAGCAGCGCGACGGCGGTGACGATCTCCGGCACCATTAGCGGCTGGTTGATGAAGGCGTATTTGAAGGTCAGGCCTCGATAGGGGGCGGTGCGGGTCGTCGCCAGCGCTGCCATGGTGGCGGCGATCGTCGCCAGCGCGGCGGCCCACACCGCCAGCACGAGGGAGCGGATCGCGGCGTCCTGCACGGCGGTGTTCTGCCAAGCCGAGACGAACCAGCGCAGCGAAAGCCCTTCCCAATGCGAGAGCGATTCCGCCGCATTGAACGAATAGGCCACCAGCGCGGCGATCGGCAGGTAGAGCGCGAAGAAGGTGATCAGCGCGATGAAACCGAAGCCCGGCTGGGCGCGGATGTCGAAGGGTCGCCTAGCCATGACCGGCCCCCGAGCGCGTTGCGTTGCGCACATAGACCAGCAGCGCCACCATGACCATGGCCATCAGCGTGATCGAGATCGCCGCGCCCAGCGGCCAGTTGCGGCCGGAGCCGAACTGCAGCTCGATCAGATTGCCCAGCATCATGTTCTTGCCGCCGCCCAGAATCCGCGGGATGACATAGGCGCCGAGCGAAGGGATGAAGACCAGGATGGAGCCGGCGATGATGCCCGGCTTCACCAGCGGGATGATGATGCGCCACAGCACCTGCAGCCGGCTCGCATAAAGATCGTATCCGGCCTCGACCAGGCGGAAATCGAGCTTCTCCATGCTGGCATAGAGCGGCAGCACCATCAGCGGCAGGTAGACGTAGACCATGCCGAGCAGGATCGCCACGTCGGTGTGCATGATCTGCAGCGGCCGCTCGATGATGCCGAGCCAGATGAGCGCGGTGTTCACCAACCCTTCGTTGCGGATCACCTGCTGCATGGCGAAGGTGCGGATCAAGAGGTTGGTCCAGAAGGGAATGGTGACGAGGAACACCCAGATCTCGCGCGTGTGCGGCGGCCGGGTCGAGATGAAGTAGGCGGTGGGGAAGCCGAACACGAGCGTCAGCACGGTCGTGTAGAACGACAGGCGGAGCGATCGCCAGAGGATGCTCAGATGCGCGTCGGCGAGGCCGAGCGTGTCGTCGAAGATGTCGCGCTGGAACAGCACCGAGGTCCAGCCGTCGAGCGAGAAGGTGCCGAACTTCACGTCGCCGTAGTCGCCCTTCGCCATGAACGAATAGGCCAGCATGACGAACAGCGGGCCGATGGCGGCGACGAAGATGATGATGAGCGCGGGCGTCGACAGCAGCCAGCGCCTGCGAACCTGCTCCTGCTCGGCGTGCTTCGCGGTCTCCGCGGCGGTGGTCACCGTCAGTCCCTCAGAACCTGGGCGCCGTCGGCGGCGATCTCGATGCCGGCACGGTCGCCGATCTCGAAACCGCAGGACTGGCTGCGGGAGTTCTGCTGGCGGACCGTGAAGACGTCCCCTTGGTCCAGCCGGACGTGGATATGCGTGTCGGTCCCGAAGTAGACGATGGTTTCGACCGTGCCGGCGAGATGCCCGCCCGACTTGACCGCGCGGGCATGCTCGGGCCTCACGATGATCGTCGCCGCGCCGTTGGGTGCAAAACCTTCGGCGATGGTCGCCGGAATCTCGATGCCGGATCCCAGGCGCGCGCGGCCGACCCCGTTGGCGATGCCGTCGACCGTGCCGGTGAGGAAGTTGGTCTCGCCGATGAAGTCGGCGACGAAGCGCTCGGCGGGCTTGTCGTAGATGTCCCAGGGCGTGCCGACCTGCAGGATTTTTCCGGCCGACATCACCGCGATGCCGTCGGACATGGTCAGCGCCTCCTCCTGGTCGTGGGTGACGAAGATGAAGGTGATGCCGGTCTCGTGCTGCAGCCGTTTGAGTTCGATCTGCATCTCCTTGCGCAGCTTGAAGTCGAGCGCCGACAGCGGTTCGTCGAGCAGCAGCACCTTCGGCTGCGGCGCCAGCGCCCGGGCTAGCGCCACGCGTTGCTGCTGGCCGCCGGAGATCTGGCTGGTGCGGCGCCCGGCGAGCTGCTCCATGCGCACCAGCTTCAGCATCTGCGCCACGCGCGCCTCGATCTCGGCCCTTGGTTTTCCGAGCATTTCCAGGCCGAAGCCGATATTCTCAGCCACCGTCATATGCGGGAACAGCGCGTAGCTCTGGAACACCGTGTTCACCGGCCGCTTGAACGGCGGCAGCGGCGCGATGTCCTCGCCGTGGAGGAAGATCTCGCCTTCGCTCGGAAAATCGAAGCCGGCGATCAGCCTGAGAAGCGTGGTCTTGCCGCAACCCGAGGGGCCGAGCAGGGTGAAGAACTCGTTTTCGCGGATTTCGACGGAAACCCGGTCGAGCGCGGCGAACCGTGCCTCCCCGCTGCCGAAAATCTTGCTGACGCTGCGAACTTCGATCGCGTTCCTGGCAGGTCGATCTGACACGATACCCCTATGGCTTTGCGGGTCTGTCGACCTCTCGTTCCCCGGGCGGATTGTCAGCACAAGCGCCGGCGTTTGGCAACAGAGGCGCAACCGGATTTCACATCCGGTTCCTGCCGGACGGAAAAGAGATGCCGATGCTCAACCTTCGAAGGTGATGCGGCCGCCGCAAACCGTCAGGGTTGGCCGGATTTCCGTCAGGTTTTCGGCGGAAACAGCATCGAGTTCTCCGGAAAGCACGACGAAATCGGCAAAGAATCCCGGCTTTAGAACACCTTTCCGGTGCTCGTTGAACTCGGCATAGGCGCCGCCGGTCGTATAGGCTGCCAGCGCCTCGTCGAGCGAAAGCTTCTGGTCGGGGCAGCCGTCCGCCCAAGGCTTGCGCAGCATCGCCGCCTGGATGCCGAGGATCGGGTCGATGGGTGCGACCGGCCAGTCCGAGGCGAATACGATTCGGGCACCGGCCTCCTTCAAGGTGCGGACGGGATAGGCGAAGGGCCAGCGGCTCGTGCCGATGCGCGAGACGGTCGGCTGCAGCGGCAGGCCGGCCGAGCCGGGCGGATGCGTCGGCTGCATGGAGGCGATCACGCCGAGCCTTGCGAAGCGCGGGATGTCGGCGGCGGCGGTCACCTCGATATGTTCGACACGGTGGCGGCTGTCGCGGCGGCCGTTCACGCGTTGCGCCTGCTCATAGCCGTCGAGCACAGCGCGCACGGCGCCGTCGCCGATGGCGTGCACGGCGATCTGCAGGCCGCGGCGGTCGGCCTCGACGGCGACCGCGGCGAAGTCCTCCGGCGAGAACAGCGGCTCGCCGCGCCAGTCCGGCCGGTCGGCATAAGGCTCGACCATCACCGCCGTCCAAGACTCCAGCACGCCGTCGTAGAAGACCTTCACCATGCCCGAGGACAGCCAGTCCGAACGGTAGCGCTCGGCCATGAGCGAGGCCTTCTCCAGCATGTCCAGCGTCATGAAGTTCTTGAAGTGGAAGGGAATCCTGGCGCGGCACAGCAGTCCGCCCTCGGCCTCGATCTCCGACAGCAGCTCGAACTGGTAGAGATTGCCGTCCATGTTGTGGATCGAGGTGATCCCGTGGCGGGCGCACCAGTCGAGGCCGCGCCGCAGGATGGCGCGGTCGGCCTCCCGCTCGGCCGGCGAGGGGACGGGATCCGGCTCGCCGCCGGTCGACAGGCCGAGCCGCGCCCGCTCCTCGCCCGCCAGCGCCAGCACCGGCGCGAAAGCTTCGTTCTCCCGGAGTTCGCCGGTCGCCAGGCCGTCGGCGGCCATCACCACCTCGTTGCCGGCTCCGACCTGCCGGCCATGCAGGATGCCGGCCAACTCGAGCGCCCTGGTGTTCGCCCACACCGTGTGATGGTCGGGTGCCGCCATGGCGAAGGGCCGGTCCGGCAGGATGCGGTCGAGGTCGTGCCGCGTAAGCGGGCGCCCGCCGAGGATGGTGTAGTCGGCACCCTGGCCGAGCAGCATCGGCGCGTCCGGCCGCGCCGCGGCGTAGCCGCGGATGGCGGCGGAAAGCGCCGCCTCGCCATGCACGCCGGCGAGTTGCAGATGGGCGAGTTCGGCGGCACCCGAGAACAGGTGCATATGCCCTTCGACGAAGCCAGGAACGACCGAATTGCCCGCCGCGTCGATCACCTTGGTGTTCGGGCCGCGCAGGTCGGCGATCGCCGCGCGGTCCCCGACCGCGACGATCCTGCCGCCGGAAACGGCAAGCGCCTCGGCTGCCGGCCGCTCGGGATCCATGGTCCTGATGCGGCCGTTGACGACGATCAGCTCGGCATGTGCGGTCATAGGGCATTTCCGGTTGGACATCCTGCTCTAGCACCGGCGCGACCGACGACGCCAGATCGATGGTTCGCCGGGCTGGAGGCGCAGATGCCCGGACATGGAGCGGACGAACGAGCTGGAGTGGTCCATCCTGCGGCAAGCGGTAGCGCTTGTGAAAAGCTGGCGGCTGCGGCTAGGGTCCGGCCGACGTCAACGAGAGGGGTTTCATGAAGACGATCTTTTCGCCGCTGCATGCGGGACATGCCGGGCAGATGGAGCTGATCTCCGGCGGGCTGGTGCCCGGCTTCGAAAAGCCGTCGCGGGCCGAATACATCCGCGCCCGCGTCGAAACGGAGAAGCTCGGGCCGATCCTGCCGCCGGCGGAGCACGACATCGCGGCCGCCAGGCGCGTGCATGCGGCCGACTATATCGATTTCCTGCCGACCGTCTGGCCGGAATGGGAGAAGGCCGGGCGTTCAGGCTCGGCCTTCGGCTTCACCTGGCCGACGCGCGGACTGCGCGCCGACGTGCGGCCGAAAACCATCGACGCGCTGCTCGGCTACTATTCCTTCGACGCCGGGGCGAGTTTCGTCGCGGGCACCTGGACGGCGATCAAGTCGTCCTTCGACGTGGCGTTGACCGCCGCCGGGCTGGTCAAGGACGGCGAGCGCGCCGCATTCGCGCTCTGCCGGCCGCCCGGCCATCATGCCGGCGCCGCCTTCATGGGCGGCTATTGCTTCATCAACAACGCCGCCGTCGCCGCGCAATTCTTCCGCGATCGGGGTGCGGCGAAGGTGTCGATCCTCGACGTCGACTACCATCACGGCAACGGCACGCAGGAGATTTTCTACGCGCGCGCCGACGTGCAGGTGCTCAACCTGCATGGCGACCCGATGACCGAATACCCGTTCTTCCTCGGCCATGCCGACGAGAAGGGTTCGGGAGACGGAGAGGGTTTCAACGTCAACTACCCGATGCCGTTCGGCACCGCCTGGGACGGCTGGAGCGCCTCGCTGGAGGACGCCTGCGCCAGGCTCGAAGCCTGCCGGCCCGACGTGGTGGTGGTATCGCTCGGCGTCGACACCTTCGAGAAGGATCCGATCAGCCAGTTCAAGCTGAAGAGCGAGGACTATCCGAAGATCGGCCGGCGCGTCGCCAAACTCGGCCTGCCGACGCTGTTCGTCATGGAGGGCGGCTATGCGGTCGAGGAGATCGGCATCAACGCAGTCGGCGTGCTGACCGGGTTCGAGCAGGGATGATCAGCTCTCTTCTCCCCGGTAGCGGGTAGACCCGGCAGGCAGATGAGGGGCGGCGCGTACGTTGGATAGCGTGGTGCACCCTCATCCGCCCCGGGGATCGACGCCGTTACTCCACGAACACCTTCACGCTGGCGGCCCGGCCGGCGGCGTCGATGACGGTCAGCGTCGCATATCCGGTGCCGTCGGGCGTCCAGGTGGCGGTGCGGCGGCGCACCGGCTCGGCCAGCGGCTTGCCGTTGGCCAGCCAGCGGAACGGCGCGCGGCCGCCCTGCAGCTTCAGGACGAGTGGGCTCCACGCCTGAGACGCGGCGCCGAGCTCGACCCGCGCGCCCTCGGGCGGAAAGACGATGGTGGGTGCGGGTTCCGGCACGATTGCCCCGGCGGTGGGAAAAGCGTCCAGCGCGGACCCGAAGCGCCGAAGCGTTACCGGCAGATCCTTCGGCGCGGCGCGCAACGTACCGGCCGGTGGCGGTTGCCGGGACAAGGCGGCGAGGCCTGAGCGCGCAAACGCCTCGAACAGGATCGGCGCCGCCGAGGCATAGCCGGCAAGCCCCGGCACGGAGCCGGAATCGGCGCGGCCGACCCATACGCCCAGCACGTGGCGGCCATCGTAGCCGACCGACCAGGCGTCGCGGTAGCCGTAGGAGGTGCCGGTCTTGTAGGCGATGCCGCGCGGGCTGGCGCCTTCCGGCGGGCGCACGCCGGCCAGGATGTCGGTGACCTGCCAGGCGGCCGGCGCTTCCAGGATCGTGCCGTCGGCGAGCGGCACGAAGTCTTTCTCCGTGCCGTCGCGCAGGCGCTTGGCCCGGCCGCCATTGGCGAGCCCGGCGTATAGCTGGACGAGGTCGCGCAGGCTCAACCCCACGCCGCCCAGTCCGATCGCCAACCCCGGCCGCTCGCCGGGCGGCAGCGACGGCACCACGCCGGCGCCGCGGAAACGCGCCGTCAGCCGCGCCGGGCCGACGGCGTCGAGCAGCCGCACCGCTGGCACGTTGAGCGACAGCTGCAGCGCCTGGCGCACGCTCACGTCGCCCTGATAGGCGAGGTCGAAGTTTTTCGGGCGGTAACCGCCGAAATCGGCCGGCCGGTCCTCGATCAGCGTTTCCTGCGCGACAAGACCCTGCTCGAAGGCGAGCCCGTAGATGAACGGTTTCAGCGTCGACCCGGGCGAGCGGCGGGCCCGCGTCATGTCGATCCAGCCGAAGCGGCGCGGGTCGAAATAGTCGGCCGAGCCGACCGAAGCCAGGATGTCGCCGGTGCGGGCGTCGGCCAGCACCATGGCCACCGAGACGCGCTCGCCGAGCTTTCGCGCGGCGCCCCTCGCCACGGCCTCCAGGCCGGACTGCACGGATTTGCTGAGGGTGAGCTGGTGCCGCGTCTCGCCCGGCTCCGTACCCCCACCCCTAACCCCTCCCCTCAAGGGGGAGGGGGACTTTGCGGCCGCTGTGTCGGGTGAGATCGTGAACGTTTGGCGCTCATCGGAAACGGCGTCCGGTCCCCCTTCCCCTTGAGGGGAGGGGTTAGGGGTGGGGGTAGTTCCATATGCAATCGCACCGGCGCGCAGCGCGTCGTCAGCCAGATGGGCGGCGAGCGACGGCAGGGCGAAGCGGGTGGCGGAGACCTCGTCGTCGGCGGCGCGTGCCGCCTCGTGTTCCCCAAGCAGTCTTGCATCGACCATGCGGGTGAGCACGCGGTCGCGCGCCGCGTCCGCGTTGTCGCGGAAGCGATCGGGGCGGCGCCGCTCCGGCAGTTGCGGCAGCGCCACCAGCAACGCCGCCTCCGAGACGGTCAGCCGTTTCGGCTCCTTGCCGAACCAGGCGAGGGAGGCGGCGCGCACCCCTTCCAGATTGCCGCCATAAGGCGCCAGCGTCAGGTAGCGCTCGAGAATATCGCGCTTGCCGAGCCGCCGCTCGATCTGCCAGGCGCGAAAGATCTGGACGAGTTTCGAGCCGATGCTGCGGCTTTCGCGCGGCTCGATCAGGCGCGCCAATTGCATGGACAGCGTCGAGCCGCCCGAGACGATGCGGCCGTTGGCGGCGAATTGGGCGGCAGCGCGCAGCAGCGCCAACGGGTCGACGCCGGAGTGCTCCCAGAAGCGCTTGTCCTCATAGGCGACCAGCATTTTTATGAATTCAGGGTCGACCCGGTCGAGCGAAACGCCGAGGCGCCAGTAGCCGTCGGGGGTGGCGTAGGCGCGCAGCAGGGCGCCGTCCCGGTCGACAACTTCCTGGGAGACGGCAGGGGTCTCGGGCAGGGGAGGCGGGAAGGCGAGGTCGAGAGCGTAGAAGCCTGCGGTGGAGATGAGGGCGAGCGCGACGAGGGCAGTTGCGCCGATGGCAACGCCCTTATCCTTGTCAAATTTGCCAAGAACCGACCTCATGGCCGTTCATCCCACGCCCTTTGCAACGCCCTCGCTTCCGGTTCGGTTCATCGACGAAATTGCATCTTAACCTGTTATTTCGGAAGGCCTCGCACTGTCCGGACCAAGTCTCAAGCTGTCGTCAATCCGGTAAGATAGACAAACTGCTCATTCTGCCGTGTATTGGGGATCAAATTGTACTGCGGCACAAAGCCGGTCCGATCATCATCAGAGGGCACGGCTTTGATAACGATCCTGCAGTCGCCTGGCGGCGCCTGCCAGTCATTGCGCAACAAGACCGCGCTCAGCAGCAGAAAGCCGAACTCGCTCGAGTCGACGCGCTTGTGCAGTGTTCGAAATCTCTGGATCATCCCGCCCTTCTCGAAGATGAGGTCGCAGCTTTGGGGTGCCGACACGAATTCGAGAAGCAGCGGACGATCCGTCATCGTCATCTCGATCTGCGATCCGACAGGAACTGCAACCGCGGTTGCCGTGAATTTCGAGTTCTTGAACTCCTGAACGGGAAATGTGTTTTCCGGATGATGCGCCAGGTTCAGCATGCGCGCCTGCTCCAACGGCGAGGCGGAAACGGGCGGCGGCAGTTTCTTCCGGACCCTCGCCCGCTTGGCAACCCTCAAGGCTGCGAGGATGTGAGTCGACAGAAAGGCGGCAAGGTAATTGGTCGGATAAGGTTTACGGAAATGTCCGCCGTCGGAGTACAGCAGCCTGAATTGCTTCCAATCCGCGAACTGGCCGCGGAGCAACTGGTCGAAATCCGCTGCCCGGATGCCGTAATTGTCCAGCAGCCGCAGAAGGTCTGCCCGCATTGCCTGCTGGACTTTCTGGCATCCCGGGTCGCGCCGGCCCAGGATGAGGGGGACGATCAGGGTCTTGGGGTACTTCGCCAAAAGGTGCCGGATGAGGCCCTCATAGGCAGCCATCCAGGCTTCCGACCCGCAATGTGCATAAAAGGAGTAGTCGTTGATGAAGTATTCGACGACGATGACGTCGCATTCGGACAGATCATTTTGAAGCGCGGTGCTCAGGCCGCGCAAGCAGGTGTTTGCGCCGACTGCCAAGTTCAATACCTGGCAATCAACACCGCTATGCTTGAGTACCTCCGGAAGAAGTGCGGTATATCCACCGCGAATGAGGGAATTCGACCCCCCAAGAATAGCGATGTTGAGTTGCTGCATCCAACCTGCCTTTCTGGCTCCACGACCACACGACGACCTGATGAGACGATCTGATGAATTGATAGAGGATGCATGGCCCCAGCGGAAGGGCAGATCGACGGGTCGGCGCCGCTGCACGTCCGGCGAAGGAGACGTAGAGCGCCTGCAAGGACGGGACGGCTTCAGGATGCGCGTGGGCAACTATCGTGTGCTGTTCGACGAGGATCGAACCACAGTGCTCGCCATCTACATTGGAAGACGCGAAACGACTACATACCGGAAACGGTGGAGGAAACGACCTATGTCCGACGTCCAGATCATCCATAGCCCGAGCGGCGATGAACTCGTCGTGCTTCCTCGCGCCGAGTATGAGGCCCTCGTCGCGGCCGCGGCGGACACCGACGAGGACGCGGCCGACATTGCGATGTACGACGCCCGCAAGGGCGAGCTTGCCGGCGACCCGAACCCGCATTTGCCCGCGGAGGTAAGCAGCCTGCTCCTGCACGGACACACCAGACTTCAGGCCCTGCGCAAGTGGCGCGGGATCGCTCAATTCAAGCTGGCGGCCAGCGTGGGAATTACGCAGGGCTACCTTTCCGAGCTCGAACATGGCCGGAAATCGGGCTCGGCCGAAACCATCGCTGGGCTTGCCCAGGCACTTGAGGTGCCGGTGGACTGGCTGGCCTGACAAGCGCAGGGCCGCTGACGAAAAGCTCCGACGCCTGACAAGGCCGGCGTCCGGCCGCGGCGACCCCACCCGGCCGCTTCGCGGCCACCCTCCCCTCGAGGGGGAGGGAGAGCCGGCGCGCTTTGTCACGGCGCCGTGACCTCCATCATCCCCGTCGCCGTGCGGGCCGAGAATTGCGGCCGGTACATGTCCTCCACGCTCGCCGCCGGATGGGCGTAGGTGCCGGGCGTCACGGCGCGCACGACATAGGCCAGCGTAAATTCCCGGCCGGAATCGCCGTTGCGGTCGAACGCCGCGACAAAACGGTCGTCGCGGAATTCGAGATGCGCCGCCTGCGTCTGGTCGAGCCATCCGAAGTTGGAGAGATTGGCGCTGCTGACCAGGCCCGGATTGTCGATCTCGAAACCGGCCGGCAAGAGGTCGCTGACCAGCACGCGCGACGGCCACGAATTCTGCTCCGTCACCTTGAGCACGACGACGAAGCGCTCGTTCTGCGCCACCTCGGTGACGTTGGCCTCGCTGCCGTCGAGGCGGTAGTAGGTCCGCTCGATGGCAAAGCCGTCGCCGCCGGCCGGCAGCGGCTCGGCGGGCGCTGCGACCGCCGTCACCACTGCCTGCACGGCGCTCGATCCGGCGTTGGCGATGGTCACCGGGCTGTCGACCAGGGCGCTGCCGTCGAAGCGCTCGGAATAGGCACCGGTGTGCCGGGCGCCGTTCACCGTGAGCTTCATGTCGGCGGCGTTGGCGCGCAGCGCCCGCGCCGCGAGCAGCATCCACGCGTCGTCCTGCGTGCTGGTCCAGCGCGTCGCCTGCCGCTGCGCCCCGACAAGGCTGACCAGCTGCGGCACGACCGACGGCATCGGCCTGCTCTCCGCCGCCAGCGCCAGCATGGCGGCGCCGTCGCGCAGCCGCGAGCCGTAGTCGGAGCGGGAATAGTCGTGCTCGGGATTGTTTCTGGCGAGCTGCAGCGCCGCCTGGAAAGTCGCTTCCGAGCGCTGGGCGTCGCCGTAGAGCGCCAGGCTGGCCGCCAGCTGGGCTACCGCCATCGGGCTGGAAAAAGCCTCCAGCTTGGTGTCGGCATAATAACGCAGGTCGCCCACCGAGGCCTTCTTGTTGCGGGCCAGCACATAGAGCGCATAGGCGATCTCGCTGCCGCGGTCCTCGACGTCGATGTCGTAGGAGAGCGAGTTCTGCAGGTTGTTCAGCGCCTGCAGCATCGCCTGGCGGGGCACGTCGTAGTTCATCTCGCGCGCCCGGGTCAGGAAGTCGCTCACATAGGCGTCGAGCCACAAATCGCCGGAGCCCGGTCCCCACAGGCCGAAGCTGCCGGTGGAGGACTGGTTGTTGAGCACCCGGTAGACCGCCTCCTGGATGCGGCCGCGCAGCGCCGGGTCGTCCTGCATGCCTGCGCCGGCCGACAGCTCGCCGACATAGAGCAGCGGCAGCGCCCGGCTGGTGGTCTGCTCGGCGCAGCCATAGGGATAGCGGTCGAGCGCCAAGAGCAGCGATGGCACGTCGAAGGCGGCCGAGGGCGAGACGCCGACGCTGACATAGGCGCCGGGCAGCACGCTGGCGGCGAGCAGCTCGCGGTCGATGCGCAGGCTTTTGCCGTTCGGGCCGAGGTCGACGACCATCCGGTTGGTGACCGGCAGCGTCGCCGGGCGCACCGGGATATGCAGCGTCTGCTCGACCGAGGGGCCACCGTCGCGGGCGAGCTTCAGCGTGACGCTGGCGTTGCCGGCTGTCTGCGCCGTCAGCGGCACGGTGATCGACTGGCGCCTGCCTGACGTCAGCGTCACCGTCTCCGGCAGGGCGGCGCTGCCGGTGGAAAGATCGCCGGTGGTCTCGACGGCGAAGCGATAGTCGCCGTCGGGCGCGTCGGTGTTGGCGATATCGAGCCGCATGACCGCGGCGTCGCCGGGGGCGAGGAAGCGCGGCAGGCCGGCGGTGACGACGATCGGGTCGCGCACCGTGACGTCGGTCGAGGCATGGCCGACGGCGTCCCCGGTCCAGGCGACGGCCATGACGCGGACGGTGCCGTTGAACTGCGGGATGTCGAAGTCGACTGTCGCCTTGCCGTCCGCATCCAGCTTGACCGGTCCGGAGAAGAAGGCGACGAGCTTCTCGGTCGGCGGGCTGCCCTGCGAGGCCATCGCGGCGCCGTCGCCGCCGGTGCGCAGCCGCCCGGCGGCGCCCAGCGAGCCGTCGATCAGGCGGCCGTAGAGGTCGCGCAGCTCCAGTCCGAGCATGCGCTGCCCGAAATACCAGGCCGCCGGGTCGGGCGCCTTGTAGTCGGTGAGGTTGAGGATGCCGACGTCGACGGCCGCCACCGTCACATAGGCGTCGGTGACCGGCGGCAGGCCGGTGACGCTGACGGGTATCCGCAGCGGCTGGCGCGGCTCGGTTTTTTCGAGCGGCGAAAGGGCAACGGCCAGCTTCCTCGCGCCGGGGTCGATAGCCAGCCATTTCAGGCCGATGGCGCGGGCCGGCATGCGCGACTGCGCGGCGTCGCCCGGCCGGAACAGCGTCGCCGTAACATAGGCGCCGGCGCCCCAATCGGCCGAGACGGGGATGTCGATGGTCGAGCCGCCCTCCGGCACGCTCGCCGTGAAGGTCGACAGCAGCCGCTCGGCGCCGACGGTGACCAGCAGCTCGCCGGCGAAGCGCGGCGAGATTTTCAGCCTGGCGATCTCGCCCGCCGCGTAGCGGTCCTTGTCCAGCGCGATCTCCAGCCCGTCCGGCGTCTCGGTCGAGGTCGCCGCCACGTACCAGCCGGCGTCGAACTCGACGCTGGTCGCCGGGCCTTCCGGATCGGCGGTCGTCACTTCGAGGCGGTAACGGCCCCAGTCGACGGGCATGGACAGGCTGGCGCTGCCGTCGGCGGCGATGTCGAGCGTGCCGTTGGCGACGGCGCTGGTCGAGGTGACCGGCTCGTAGTTCCAAGCATTGCCGCTGCGGTACCACTGATAGTTGCGCTCGACCTTGACCAGCGACCACAGGGCGCCGGGCAGCGCCTTGCGGTTGCCGTCCGGGTTGACGGCGATCACCGTGAATTTCGCGGTCCCGCCCTGCGGCACCTCGCCGCCGGAGAAGTCGGGTCGGACGCCGATGACGTCGGCGGGCGAGCGGATGCCGAGGTCGATCGCCTCCTCGACGGCGCGGCCGCCGCTCTCCAGCATGCGCACCGTCACGGTCGCGGTCAGCAGGCGGGTGGTGGCGGGCAGCGCGTCGATCGCGACAGGGAAGGTGGCCTTGCCGTCATCGCCGACCACGGGAAGGTCGGCAAGCGGGATGCGGGTCGCCTCGACGGCATCCTCGTCGGCCAGGCCGAACTGGAAATTCGGGAAATCCTCCCAGTCCCGCGTGGTGTCGATCGTCGCCTCGCCTTCGAGCGCCAGACCGGCGGCCGGCGCGCCGTAGAGGAAGCGGCCGTCGACGGTGATCTCGGCCGGCTCGCCCGGGGCGATCTCGTCGCGGTCGCTGGCCAGCGTGAACTCGATGCGGTCGGGCACGAAGTCCTCGACCAGGAACATCTGGCTGGAGACCGCCGGCTGCTTGGGATCGGTGTAGAGCGATACCGTCCAGGTGCCGCGCATGGCGTTGGCCGCCAGCGCGAGGTCGACGGCATGGCCGCCGGCCGCAGCGCCGTCGCTGACGACGCGCCGGTCCTCGACGCCGTCCGGCCGGGTGAAGACGAAGGTGAGCGGCAGTTTTTCGACCGCCTTCGCCTTGTCGTCGCGGGCGAGCGCGGCGACATGCACGGTCTCGCCGGCGCGATAGATGCCGCGTTCCGTCCAGGTGTAGACGTCGAGCGCGCCGGGGGCGGCGCGGCCGGTGACGCCGCGGTCGGAGAGGTCGAAGCCGGCACGGGTCATGTCGAGGAAGACGAAGTCCTCGCCGGCCGCGTTCGCCGTCAGCACCGCCGGCAGCATGCCGCCGCTGCCGCGCGTCAGGCCGGCGGTGAAGGTGGCGCGGCCGTCGGCATCGGTGGTGGCGGTGCCGAGCACTTCGTTGTTGCGGGCAAGCAACGTCAGCTCGACGCCGGCCATCGGCTTGGCCGAGCCGAGCGAGCGGGCGAACACGTTGAGCCCATCCTGGCCGCTATAGGTGGAGAGCCCGATGTCGGAGACGACGAACCATTGCGTGGCGCGCGAGCTCCAGCTGTCGCTGGTGTCGTTCTCCGGCTGGGCGGTCAGCACATAGACGCCGGGCTTGCGCTCGGGCAGCGCCTCGTCGACCGGGAAGGAGGTGGTGACCTCCTTGTTGAGATCGCCGGCGGTCTCGAGCTTGCCTTCCCACACAGGCTGGCCGAGCTGGTCGGCGATGGTCTCGACGTCGTAGCCATCGAGCTGGCGCAGGAACTGGTAGCCGGTGAGGAGCTGCGCCAGCGAGCGGTCGCCGACGCGGTAGAGCTTCACGTCGGCCACCGGCAGGTTGACTGTGACCAGCGGGATGCCGTGGCGCCCGGCAGCCGGCAGCACGAAACTGTCGCCGGTGAAGCGGGCGGAGGCGCCGCGGTCCTGGACGTAGATGGAGAGCACGACCGGCGCCTGGATGACCTCGCCGACCGCAGCCGGCAGGCCGGCACGGAAGGTGATGCTGTAGTGTTTGCCGTGCTCGAGGCCCTCGACGCAGATCTGCTTGTCCTTGGCCTCGATGGCTTTCGGGGCGGCGTTGTCGACGGTGACGAACGGCGCGTAGTCGACGCCGGTCTTGACCAGCTCTTCCGAGAACTGGGCGCAGACGCGCGGCGAGCCGGTGTCGGCATCGATGGAATGGTCGACGACGCGGAAGCCTTTTCGGGCCTTCAGATCCTCGTAGTCGGCGCGCACGGCAGCCGAATTGACGAGCGCCAGGCTCGATTCATAGGCCTGCAGCGCCGGTCGGAACAGGTCGCGCCGGTCGAGCCCGGCGGCGATCGCGGCAAGCACATCGGCGCGGGAGGAAGCGGTGCGCAGGAGTTGGTAGGCGTTCCAGGCAGCGGACGTGGCGTCGCGGTTGAGCGCGGCCGTTTCCTGGCCGTTGGCGCCCTGAATGGCGAGCAGCGCCCGCGACAGGCCCAGCCACGGCTTGCCGTCGTCGGGCGAGATGCGGATCGCGGCGATGTAGCTGTCGCGTGCGCCTGAGGCATCGTTGGTGCGCATCGCCTGTTCGGCCACGTCGACGAGGCCGGCCAGGCCGGCGTCGGCGGCCGGCGGCGTGGCCGTCAGTGCGGCGCGGTACTGCCATGCTTCGTCGGCCATCCAGGAGGGGAAGAACGGCATCGCCGGCGGGGCGCCGATGTCGGGCTCGCCGTCGATCGGAACGACCTTGCCGGCGACGGCGCCATTGAAGGTCTTCAGCGTGGCGAAGTCCGACTTCAGGAAGCACCACTTGGCCTTGGTATTGTAGGTGAAGGCGCGGCACTGCGAATCGCCGAGGCAAATCGTCTTGCACTGGTCGAGCGAGACGTTCTGCTCCGCCCGCAGGTCGAAGCCGAAATAGTCGCCGTTCTCGGTCGTCCGGATGGCACGGCCATCCGCTGCGAAGACCGGCGCGGCCAATATGCCTGCAAGTAGAAAAAGGGCCGACAGAAGACGAACCGGGCGCATCACAACTCCCCCTTGCATCGCGGTCGTCGGCACAGACCAGCATCGCCCCGACCGTCTGTCAATCCAGGCCGAAGAAAAGCGAAGGTCTCTTCGGCGGTTGGCCATCGCGTTCTTCCGTGGTAGGCCGCCTATGGGGGCGACAGGAGCACGGATGGTCATGTTCTGCCCATCAAATTCTGACAGAGCGATTGTGGCCCCTTTACGAACGGTTCATATCGGCACTTCAAAATTAGGTGCCGGAGTAAGTTCGCGTTAATGATGAAGCGGAAACCGCAGAGTTCGAGGAGCGTTCCCGCGACGGTTTGGTTCGCGCGCCTCGTGCTTTCCGGGATTCTGTGCTCCTCGGTGGTCATTGCCCTGCCGCCACGGGCCGCCGCATTCGAGCTGTTCGGCTTCCGCTTCTTCGGGAAGGAGGAGGACGAGGACGCCGACATCGTCGATCCTCTCAACTATACCGTATCCATCGAGGTGGCCGGCGGAGATGCCGAGCTGACCGAGGCGCTGAACAACGCGTCGCTGCTGGTCGCCGATGCCGAGCGGCCGGTCTCGGGTTCGCTGGGGCTGCTGACCAAGGCGCGCAGCGACCGGCAGCGGCTGGTCGCGGCGCTCTACGAGCAGGCCCGTTACGACGGCGTCGTGCGCATCCTGATCGCCGGCAAGTCGATCGACACGCTGCCGCCGGACGCCGAATTCGGCGCGGGGCCGGTGCCGGTGACCATTTCCGTGGACCCGGGCGCCGTGTTCAGGCTCGGCCGGGTCCAGCTGCAGGGGGACGCCGCCGGCCTTGCCCCGCAGGAGTTCGGTCTCGTGTCCGGCGGCGATGCCGGCTCGAACAGGGTGCTGCGGGCCGAAGCCGACATCGTGCGGCGGCTCAAGGAGGGCGGGCGGCCGCTGGCGGCCGTCACCAGCCGCGAGATCGTGGCCGACCACAATACCACGACGCTGGATGTCTCCCTCACCGTCGCCGCCGGGCCGGTGGCCGGCTACGGTCCGACCACGGTGAAGGGCACAGAAGCGGTCGACCGCGACTTCACCGCCTATATGGCTGGGCTGGAGCCCGGCCGGAGATATTCGCCCAAGGACATCGACGACGCACGCGAGCGGCTGGTCGGCCTCGGCGTCTTCAACAGCGTGGCGGTGACGGAAGCCGACGCGCTCGACGCCGCCGGCCAAATCCCGATCGACGTCACGGTGAGCGAGCGCAAGCAGCGCTTCTACGGCGTCGGCGCCACGCTCTCCAACACCGAAGGGCTGGGGCTGGAAGGCTACTGGGGACATCGCAACCTGTTCGGCAAGGCCGAGAAGCTGCGCATCGAAGGTTCGATCGGGCGGATCGGCGATGCCGAGGGAGTCGACAAGCTCAACTACAATGCCGGCATCATGTTCGAGAAGCCGGGCGTGGTCGGGCCGGCGTCGAAATTCTTCACCAGCCTCAGGAGCGTCTACGAACATCCCGACGCCTATGACCGCTTTTCGGTGAAGGCGAGCACGGGCCTCGCCTACGAGATCAGCAAGACGCAGAGCGTTTCCGGCGAGTTAGCGGTCGACTATTCGCGCATCACCGACGCCTTCGTCGACGATCGCGAATACCTGATCGTGTCGACGCCGCTGCAATACATCTTCGACAACCGGGACAACCGGCTCAACCCGACCAAGGGTTTCCGGGCGCTCGCCTATGTCGAGCCGGCCTACGACACGATCGGCGGCACCACCTTCGTCAAGATGAGAGGCGAGGGGTCCGTCTATCAGGCCCTGGATTCCGGCGGCAGGTTCGTCATCGCCGGCCGGGCGGTGCTCGGCTCGATCGTCGGAGCCGGCGTCGAGGACATCCCCGCCGACCGCCGCTTTTATGCCGGCGGCGGCGGCTCGGTGCGCGGCTACGCCTATCAGGGCATCGGGCCGAAGGATTCGGACGGCACGCCCACCGGCGGCCTGTCGTTGGCCGAGGGCTCGCTGGAACTGCGTTATGCCGTCAACGAGACGTTCGGTGTCGTGCCCTTCGTCGACGTCGGCACCGTGTCGCTGGACGAGTTTCCCGACTTCTCCGACATGAAGGCGGGCGCCGGCGTCGGCATCCGCTACATCACGCCGTTCGGGCCGCTGCGCGTCGACGCAGCCATCCCGCTCAATCCCGGTCCCGACGATCCCGACTTCGGCATCTATGCCGGCGTCGGCCAGGCTTTCTAGGAGCCGGCCGATGACGGTGTTCAAGAAGGTGCTGCGGATACTGGGCTACACGCTCCTCGCATTGCTCGCCTTCGCCATCGGCGCGGTGGCGGTGCTGACGCTCACCGAGCGGGGCAGGGAGAATCTGGCGGGGATCGTCTCCGACCTCGCCTCGTCGCCCGAGCGGACGGTGACCATCAGCGGCATACGCGGCATCTGGTCGGGTAATTTCGCGATGGACCAGCTCGTGCTGGCGGATGCCGACGGCCCCTGGCTGGCGGCGCGCGGCGTCGAGGTCCGGTGGTCGCCGATGGCGCTGCTGCGGTCGCGCTTCCACGCCGAGCGCATCGCCGCCGAGCGGATCGAGTTCGCCAGGCTGCCTAAGCCGTCGGCGCAGCCGCCCGCGGAGGGCGGATCGTCGACGCTGCCGGTCGACATCTCGATCGACGCGCTCGACTTCCCCGACATCGCGCTTGGCGAGGCCGTCACCGGCGGCCAGGTGGCCAGCGCAGCCGCCGAGGGCAAGGTGGTGGCGCAAGGCGCACCGCTGGTCGTGGCGGCCGACCTCAACGTCTCGCGCACCGACGGCACGGCCGGCCAGGTGCTCGCCTCGATCGATTTCGCTCCCGACCAGAACCGCCTGCAGGTCGACCTGAAAGCATCGGAGCCGACGGGCGGCATCCTTGCCAATCTGCTGCAGCTGCCGGGACAGCCCGCCGTCGACATCGTCGTCAGCGGCTCCGGTCCGATGGCGGACTGGCGCGGCAACGGCACCTTCTCGGTCGACGGCAGCCTGATCACCAGCGTGTCGGCGACGCACAGGCAGACCGAGGCCGGCCGGGTGGTCGAGGCGATCGGCAATGGCGTGTTCGACCGCTTCCTGCCTGAACGGTTCCGGCCGCTGCTTGCCGGGCAGACGCATTTCGACCTCGCCGGCACGCTGACCGGCGACGGCGGCGTGGACATCAGCCGGGCCGAGATCGAGAGCGGTGCGCTGACGGCGACGGCGATCGGGGCGTTCAATCCGGCCGGAGCCACCGACGTGGCGATCGAGCTGGAGCCCAAGAACGGCGGCGTGCAGCTCGCCCTCGGCACCGGCGAGAGCCCGATCGATCTCACGGTCGGGCAGGCGTCGATCCGTGCCCTCGGCGATGGCCGGGAGCCCGGCGTCGACGTCACCGTCACCCTGCCTTCGGTGTCCACCAGGGACGTCAGCCTGGCCGACCTCCGCCTCGTCCTGCACTCGGACGCCTTCAACGTGGCCGAGCGCAGCGGCCCGATCAGGGGCGCGGCGACGGCCGCGCAGCTCACCATCGACAACCCGACGGTCGCGCCGCTGGTTGCCGGCGAAATCCGTGCCGGGCTGGAGGGAACGCTTGCCGCCGAGGCGCTGACGCTCACCGCCGGCACGCTCGCCAGCGACGCGATCGACGGCCGCTTTTCCGGTACGGTGTCGCTGCCGAACGGCGCGATCACGTTGCAACTCGACGCCGACTTCCTGTCGGCGGCGCTGCCGGCCGGGGCGCGGCCGTTGCTCGGGGACAAGGTGGCGCTGGCTGCCGGCCTGGAGCGCGACGCCTCGGGCAACGTTGCCGCCCGCTCGCTGACCGTGGAATCCGGCGGGCTCAGCGCCACCGGCTCGGCGCGTCTGCGCGAAGGCACGGTCGACGCCGAGCTATCAGGCACGCTGGCCGACATCGCCCCGCTGGCGCCGAACGCATCCGGCGCGCTGGCGCTGACGGCGACGGCGAAGGGCGCGCTGCTGGCGCCCGACGTCGACCTGTCGCTGACCAGCGAGCGGCTGGGTTTCGGTGATCGTGCGCTCGACGATCTCGATCTGCGGGTGACCGGCCGGGTCGATCCTGCCAACCCGCAGGCTTCGGTCGCGCTCAAGGGCGCGTTCCAGGGCCAGGCGCTGGCAGGCAATGCGGTGCTGGCAGCGGCCGGCGGCAAGCGCGAGGTGCGCGACATCGCCTTCACGCTAGGCCAGAACCGCATCGCCGGCGCGCTGACGCTGGACGAAAGCTTCCTGCCCGCCGGCACGCTCGACCTCGATCTCGCCGATCTCGGCGAGCTGGCGGCACTCGCCGGCCAGACGGTGGAGGGCAGCGCCAGAGGCAGCGCGGCCTTCTCCAGCGGGGGCGGAACGCCGCGCGTCCAGGTGGTGCTCAATTCCGATTCCGTCAGGCGCGGCACGCTCGACGTGCGGTCTATCGCCGTCGATGCGCTGGTCTCCGATTTCCTCAAGGCGCCTGCGATATCAGGCACGCTCGGCGCCACGCTCGCCGATCTGCTGCCCGGCCAGCCGCCGGCCGACATCCGCATGAGCGTCGAGGGCACCGCGGCCGACATCGGCGGCACGGGCACCATCGCCATGGAAGGCACCAAGGTCGCCGACTTTTCGCTCGCCCGCCGCGCGGCTGACGGATCGGTCGAGATCAAGGGGACGGGCGCGTTCGCGCGCTTCGCGCCGGAGCGGGCGCGAAGGCTGCTGGACGGCCAGACGACGTTCGACGTCGCCGCCACCACCGGAGAGGCGGGTGCGCTGCGCATCGAGCGGGCCGAGCTCGCCAACGGCGCGCTGCGAGCGCAGGCCAGCGGCAGCGTCGACCCGGCCGGCCCGGTCGACCTCACCGTGCAGCTTGGCACCGGCACCAGCAACCTGCCGCTGTCCTTCGGCACCGACGAGGCGCCGATCGACATCACGCTGGATTCGGCGACGCTGCGGGCGGTGGGCGATATCGACGCGCCGCGCCTCGACATCGCCGCGCGCCTGCCACAGGTCGCGACCAACCATGTGCAGCTGGCCGGCATGGCGATCGCGCTGCGTTCCGACGGCTTCAACCTCGCCTCGCGCACCGGCCCGATGACCGGCTCGGTCACCGCCGCGTCACTCACCATCGACAACCCGACAGTGGCGCCGCTGGTGGCCGGCGAGATCCGGGCCGAGATCGACGGCGCCTTGTCCACGGAGGCGCTCAGGGTCGAGCGCGGCGTGCTGCGCAGCGACGCCATCGACGGCGGCTTCAGCGGCACCGTCTCGCTGCCGACCGGCGTGATCACGCTCGATCTCAAGGCCGACGTGCTGTCGGCCGCGCTGCCCGCCGCGGTCCGGCCGGTGCTCGGCGAGCAGCTGGCGCTCTCCACCAGCCTGGAGCGCGACGCCGGCGGCAAGGTGTCGGCCAACGCGCTGGCGCTGCAGTCCGGCGGCCTGACGGGGCAGGGCGTCATCCAACTGACCGGCGGCCAGCTCGACGCCGACATCAAGGGCGCGCTTACCGACATTTCGCCGCTGGCCGAGCAGGCGAGCGGTTCCGTCGCCTTCTCCGCCACCGCCAAGGGCGCGCTGTCGGCGCCGGACGTGACACTCTCCGTCACCAGCGACAGGATGACGGTGGCGGCGCGCGCCATCGAGAACCTGGCGCTCAACGCCTCCGGCCGGACCGACCTGGCAAACCCGGAAGCCAACGTGACGCTGACGGGCACCGTCGCCGGTGAAAAACTCGACGGCAGGGCGGTGCTCAACACCGCCGACGGCCGACGCGCTGTCCGCGACCTCAACCTGTCGCTGGGGCGCAACCGCATCGCCGGGGCGCTGGCGCTCGACGAGAATTTCGTGCCCGAAGGCACGGTCGACTTCGACCTGCCGGATCTCGGCCGGCTGGCCGCGCTTGCGCTGGAGACAGTCGAGGGCAGCGTGCGCGGCAATGCCGCCTTCACCCGCGTCGGCGGCAGGCCGCAGGCAAGAATCTCCGCCAATGCGCCGGCAATCACGCGCGGCGACCTCTCCGTGCGCTCGGTCAGCATCGACGCGACCATCAGCGACTATTTTGCCCAGCCCGGCGTGGCCGGGACGGTGCGCGCCGACGAGGTGCGGTCGGGCGGCACGGTCATCCGCGGCATCAGCGTCGACCTGTCGCGCGAGGGCGACTGGACGCGCTTTTCCGGCGGAGCCGAGGTCAACGACATTCCCGCTCGGGCGGCCGGGCGGGTCCGCTCGGCCGGCGGCACGACCACCGTCGAGCTTGCCTCGGCGGAAGCGACGATGCGCGGCATCCGCGCCACGCTGGCGCGACCGTCGACGGTACGCATCGCCGGCGGCCAGACCCGGCTCGACAACCTCGCACTGGCGGTCGGCGGCGGCACGGCGACGGTGTCGGGCACGGCCGGCGCGAACCTTGCGCTCGACGTGGCGCTGGCGCGGCTGCCGGCGTCCGTCGCCAACAATTTCGCGCCCGGCCTCGACGCCGGCGGTACCATCTCCGGTACGGTCAACGTCAGCGGCGCCGCGGCCAATCCGACGGTGCGCTACTCCGCCGACTGGGGCGGCGCGGAAACGGCGCAGACGCGCGGCGCCGGCGTCGGCCCGGTCACGATCCGCTCGACCGGCACCTTCGCCGCGAACCGGCTCACCTTCGACGCCAATCTCGGCAACGGCTCAGGCCTTTCGATCCGCGGGGGCGGCAGCGTCGCCGTGGCGCAACCGCCGCGCCTCGACCTGCGCTTCGAGGGCGCCGTGCCGTTCTCGCTGATCGAGTCGCGCCTCGCCGCACAGGCGCTGTCGTTGTCCGGGACGGCCAATGTGAACCTGACGGTCACTGGCGCCGCGGCTGCTCCGGTGATCGGCGGCAGCATCCGCACCTCCGGCGCGCGGCTGGTCGATGCGCGCTCCGGCATCGCGCTCAACGACATCGCCGCCGATGTCGGCATCGCCTCCGGCCGCGCCACCATCAACCGGCTGAGCGGCTCGCTGTCGAGCGGCGGCACCGTCTCGGCCTCCGGCACGGTCGGCATCGAAGCCAATCAGGGTTTTCCGGCGGACATCGCCATCCGGCTGGCCGACGCCCGCTATACCGACGGCGAGATGGTGGCGACCACGCTGTCGGGCAACCTGGCCGTCAAGGGGCCGCTGCTGTCGGCGCCACGGCTGACCGGCACGATCGACCTGGCGCGCACTGTGATCACCGTGCCGGAACGGCTCCCCGGCTCGCTGGCCGCACTCGACGTCCAGCACCGGAACGCGCCGGAAGCCGTCAGGAAACAGGCGCAGGCGCTGCGCCCGGCGTCGGCCAGCGGCGGTGGCGGCTCCGGGCTGGAGATCGACATCACCGTCAACGCGCCTCAGCGCATCTTCATCCAGGGCAGGGGCCTCGACGCCGAACTGGGCGGCTCGCTCAGGCTCGTCGGGCCGGCCTCGTCGCCGCAGGCCACCGGCGAGTTCGACCTCCGCCGCGGCCGGCTGGCGCTGCTTGGGCGGCGGCTGACCTTCACCCATGGCACGCTCACTTTTGCCGGCTCGCTGGTGCCTTATCTCGACCTCTCCGCCGAATCCACGGCGGGCGACGCCACGGTGACGGTTCTGGTCTCCGGCCCGGCCAACAATCCCAAGTTCAGCTTCTCGTCCGTTCCGGCGCTGCCGGAGGACGAGGTGCTGGCGCGGCTGATCTTCGGCCGGCCCATGTCCAACCTGTCGCCGCTGCAGATCGCGCAGCTTGCGGATGCCGCGGCGCAGCTTGCCGGCGGCGGCGGCACGACCTCGCTGCTCACTTCGCTGCGCGAGCGGCTCGGCGTCGACGACCTCGACCTCAAGACCAACGAGGAGGGCGACACGACCGTGTCGGTCGGCAAATATCTCAACGACCGCACCTATTTGACGATCGAGACCGGCGATCGCGCCGGCTCCGGCCGGGCGGCCATCGACCTCGACGTCGGCCGCGGCGTCAAGCTGCGCGGCGAGGCGCGCGACGACGGCGAGGCCAAGGGCGGCATCTTCTACGAACGCGAATACTGATTCCTCTCGTCCCGCCGGCTGTGGCACGACTACCGGGCGCCGCTGGCGCTGTTGCGGGCTGTGGACAACGCGCATCCTGACCCCGCGAAAATTCTGAGCCGGCCCGCCGCAAATTTGCGAATTTGCGCCATTCTTGTCGTATTCACGCGAACCGCTCTTCCCGCAAAGTTGCACATTCCGTTCCGGGAACATCATCCCCGCGCTTTGACATCGCGGAGGGGATGCGGAATGCTAACAGGCGAAAAGCCAACAATGGGGAGTTTGCAATGACGGTCTACAAGAGTAACGGTGATCGTGTTCCGGCCCATATCGAGCGAATGGCCGAGAGCGCCAGGGCGGGCAAGGTCGACCGCCGCGAATTCCTTGCCATGGCCAGCGTGTTCGGTGCGTCGACGGCCATGGCCTACGGCATGATCGGGCTTGCCGCGCCGACGCCGGCGGCGGCACAGGAGCCCAAAAAGGGCGGTATCCTCAAGGTGGCGATGTGGATCAAGGATCCGAAGGATCCGCGCACCGCCGACTGGTCGGAGATTTCCAACGCCGAGCGCCAGGCGCTCGAGCCGCTGGTCAAATACACCAAGGACTACACCTTCGAGCCCTATCTCCTGGAAAGCTGGGAGGTGAACGACGACGCCACCGAATACACGCTGAAGCTTCGCCAGGGCGTGACCTGGAACAACGGCGACACCTTCAACGCCGACGACGTCATCTTCAACTTCACCCGCTGGGCAGACAAGAGCTCCGAAGGCAACTCCATGCCGGGCCGTCTCGGCACGCTCGTCGACGAAGCCACCGGCAAGCTGCGCGAAGGCTCGATCGAGAAGGTCGACGACCACACCGTCAAGCTCAAGCTGACCAAGCCCGACATTGCCTTGATCCCGAACCTGACCGATTACCCGGCGCTGGTCGTGCACCGCTCCTTCGACGAGACCGGTGCCAACTTCGTGCAGAACCCTATCGGCACCGGCCCGTTCGAGCTCGTCTCCTACGACGTTGGCCAGAAGGTGGTCTACAAGCGCCGCGAGAACGGCACCTGGTGGAACGGCGACGTCTATCTCGACGGCGTCGAGTTCATCGACTACGGCACCGATCCCTCGGCCATGGTCTCGGCCTACGAGGCGGGCGAGGTCCACACCAATCACGAGACCTCGGCCGACTACGTGTCGATCCTCGAAGGCGTCGGCGCCATCACCTCGGAGACGGTCACCGCCGCGACCATCGTGGCGCGCACCAACGTCGCCAACAAGCCTTACGAAGACCAGAAGGTGCGCAACGCGCTTCAGCTTGCCGTCGACAACGCCGTCGTGCTGCAGCTCGGCTACGGCAATGCCGGCGTGCCGGCGGAAAACCACCACGTCGCGCCGATCCATCCGGAATATGTCGAGCTGCCGAAGGTGGCCCGCGATCCGGCCAAGGCCAAGGCGCTGATGGCGGAAGCCGGGCAGGCCGACTTCGAGCACGACCTGATCACCGTGGACGAGGACTGGCACAAGAACACCGGCGACGCCATCGCCGCGCAGCTGCGCGACGCCGGCATCAAGGTGAAGCGCACGGTGCTGCCCGGCTCGACCTTCTGGAACGACTGGACCAAGTATCCCTACTCGATGACCAACTGGAACATGCGCCCGCTGGGCATCCAGGTGGTCGCCATCGCCTACCGCACCGGCGAGGCCTGGAACGAGGCGGCCTACTCCAATCCCGAGCTCGACGCCAAGATCGGCGAGGCGCTGGGAATCGCCGATGCCGAGAAGCGCAAGGCGGCGATGGCCGACATCGAGAAGATCCTGCAGGATTCGGGCATCATCATCCAGCCGTACTGGCGCAAGCTCTACAACAGCTCGATGCCGGTGGTGAAGAACCACGCCATGCATCCGACCTTCGAGCACGATTTCGGCAAGGTCTGGCTGGACGAAGCGTGAGCGACGTTTGTTTCATAGGGGGCGCTGGCGCCCCCTATGGCGCTTCAATCGGGTGTGACGATCTCTGACCCCAACCCGTCCGGCAGGGGGTGACGATGCTTGCTTTCATTCTGCGCCGTCTAGGCACCATGGTCGTGACCATGCTGTGCCTGACGATGGTCGTGTTCTTCATGGTCAATCTCGAGCCGAACCTGAAGAAGCTCGCGATCAGTCAGCTCGACATGCGCTCACCGCCGGAGCAACTGGAAAGCTGGCTGGTCAAGAACGGCTACCGGCAGAACTTCTTCGTCCGCTACGGCCAGTGGATCGGGGTCGTCCAGAAACAGCCCAATGTCGACCCGGCGACCGGCAAGGCGACGCCGCGCTTCTCCTTCTGCAACGAGCCGGCCGAGCCCTATTACGGCGGCATATTGCAGGGCGACTTCGGCTGCTCGACCAAGTTCAAGACGACGGTGTCGGCGAAGCTGTGGCCGGCGCTCGGCGCTACCGGCATTCTGATGTTCTGGGTGATGGTGACGATGGTGCCGATCGCGCTGCTGATCGGCATTCTCGCCGGCATGCGCGAGGGGTCCAAGACCGACCGCTCGCTGTCGGTCGCCTCCATCACCACCACGGCGACGCCGGAATATGTCTCCGGCGTCATCTTCACCGTCATCTTCGCCACCTGGCTGGGCTGGCTCAACGGCTCGGCCGCCTCGGCGACGGGGCAAGGCATCACCTTCTACAATTTCACCCTGCCGGTGATGACGATGGCGATCTACGGCATCGGCTACATCGCCCGCATGACCCGCGCCTCGATGGTCGAGGTGATGACGCAGCAATATATCCGCACCGCCCGGCTGAAGGGGCTCTCCTTCTCCGGGGTGGTCGTCAAGCACGCGCTGCGCAACGCGCTGATCGCGCCCTTCACCGTCATCATGCTGCAATTCCCGTGGCTGCTCACCGGCGTGGTCATCGTCGAGACGATGTTCCGCTACCAGGGCTTCGGCTTCACGCTGGTCGAGGCGGCGGGCAACAACGACATCGACCTTCTGCTCGGCTGCAGCCTCGTCTCCGTCTTCGTCGTGCTGTTCACGCAGCTGATTTCCGACGTCGGCTACGCCTATCTCAACCCGCGCATTCGCGTTCAATAGGGGGACAGCGCGATGCAGCTCGAATTCATCGGCGCCTTCCAGATCGTCCTCGGCGTGATCGCCCGCTTCTGGCCGGTGTGGCTGGCGCTCGCCATCGTCTTCGCCGCCAGCCTGTTCTACCGCAAGAAGCTCGGGCTCTACGGGCAGCTCTTCGACAGCGGCGTCGGCGTCACAGGCGTCTTCATCTGCCTGTTCTGGCTGTTCACCGCGATCTCCGCCTCGTGGGTGGCGCCCTTCGATCCGCTCGCCCAGGTGCCGATCATGAAGGACGCGCTGCCCGGCGCGGTCGTTCCGGACGGCGGTGGGGTTTATCTGTTCGGCGGCGACAAGCTCGCCCGCGACGTGTTCAGCCGCATGGTCCATGGCAGCCAGATCGTGCTGATCATCGCGCCGGCGGCGACGGCCTTCGCGCTGATGGTCGGCGCCACGCTCGGCCTGCCGGCCGGCTACTATGGCGGCAGGATCGACTCGGTGCTGTCGTTCCTCGCCAACCTCGTGCTGGCCTTTCCGGTCATCCTGCTGTTCTACCTGCTGGTCACGCCGGGCATCGTCGAGACGGGACTACCGCGCTGGATGGCGGGGCTGTTTTTCCTGTTCCCGATCATCTTTTTCGCGACCCTTTTCTACACGCGCTTCAAGAACCGGCCGGAGCGGCTCTACCTGCTGCTCGGCCTGACCATCCTGATCGGCGGCTGGGTCTATGTCGGGCTGGTCTTCGATGCCGACCCGCTCGGCGTCATCTCGATCGCGCCGAACGAGCTCAACATCTTCGTGGCGGTGGTGTTCGCCTCGTCGCCGGGTGTGTTCCGCATCGTGCGCGGGCTGGTGATGGACATCAAGACGCGCGACTACATCGCCGCCGCGCAGACCCGCGGCGAGACGCCCTGGTACACGATGCTGTGGGAGATCCTGCCCAATGCGCGCGGGCCGCTGATCGTCGATGCCTGCCTGCGCATCGGCTACACCACCATCCTGCTCGGCACGCTCGGCTATTTCGGGCTGGGCCTGGCACCGGAAAGCCCGGACTGGGGCACGGCGATCAAGGATTCCAGCCGGCTGCTGCGCTCCTTCATCCACCCGGCGCTGCCGCCCACCTTCGCGCTGATGAGCTTCGTGCTCGGCCTCAACCTGCTCGCCGACGCGTTGCGCGAGCAGTCGATGAAGGATTGAGGCCAATGGGCGCCGGTCTCTCCGCCTCACCCTCCCCCTTGTGGGGAGGGTCGGCGAGCGGTTGGAGCGAAGCGGAATACCGCGAGACGGGGTGGGGGTGCCTCCAATTCCCGCCGATGCAGCGTCGAACCCCTCACGTCTTGACCCCCACCCCGATCCGCAGCGCGGATCGACCCTCCCCACAAGGGGGAGGGTAAGAGGAGCATCACGATGAACGAAGCCGTCAGAGCCACGAACATCAAAGGCGCCGATCCCATCTTGGAGATCGAGAACCTCTCCATCTCCTTCTTCACCAAGCGCGGCGAGATTCCCGCGGTCATGGACTTCTCCTGCAACGTCATGCCGGGCGAGGCGATGGGCATCGTCGGCGAATCCGGCTGCGGCAAGTCGACGGTGTCGCTAGGCATCATGCGCGACCTGTCCAACATCGGCAAAATCGTCGGCGGGCGGATCAGGTTCAAGGGCAAGGACATGGGCGAGATGTCCGACGCCGAGCTCAGGGCGATCCGCGGCAACGAGATCGCCATGATCTACCAGGAGCCGATGGCCAGCCTGAATCCGGCCATGAAGATCGGCCGGCAGCTGATGGAAGTGCCGATCCTGCACGACAAGGTGTCGAAGCAGGAGGCCTACGACAGGGCGCTGGACCTGGTGCGGGCGGTGCGGTTGCCCGATCCCGAACGCATCATGCGCTCCTATCCCCACCAGCTTTCCGGCGGCCAGCAGCAGCGCATCGTCATCGCCATGGCGCTGCTGTCGAAGCCGGCGCTGCTGCTGCTCGACGAGCCGACCACGGCGCTCGACGTGACGGTGGAGGCCGGCATCGTCGAACTGGTGAAGGGGCTCGGCGAGAAATTCGGCACGTCGATGATCTTCGTGTCGCACAATCTCGGCCTGATCCTCGAGACCTGCGACCGCATCACCGTCATGTATTCCGGCGAGGCGGTCGAGACCGGCCGCATCGAGGACGTGTTCGACCGCATGCGCCACCCCTATACGCAGGGGCTGTTCCGCTCCATCCCGCTGCCCGGCGCCGACAAGAATGCGCGGCCGCTGATCGCCATTCCCGGCCAGCTTCCCTTGCCGCATGAGCGGCCGAACGGCTGCAATTTCGGCCCGCGCTGCCAGCATTTCGTGCCCGGCCGCTGCGACGCCGCGGAAATCCCGATGATCGAAGTGGAAGGGCACGACCGGCATTTCAGCCGCTGCGTGCGCTTCAACGAGATCGATTGGGCGGCACTGCCGGAGGGCGCGCGCAAGGAGAACCCGCCGGTTACGCCCGGAGCGCCGGTGCTCAAGGTCGACAATCTCAAGAAATACTACAGGGTCGCCGCCAACGAGGTGTTCGGCGGCGGCGAGGGGCGTGTCGTCAAGGCCAACGAGGCGATCAGCTTCGAGGCGCGCGAGAGCGAGACGGTGGCGATCGTCGGCGAATCCGGCTGCGGCAAGTCGACCCTGGCGAAAGTGCTGCTCGGCCTTGAGACGGCAAGCTCCGGCAAGGTGACGCTCGGTAACAGGGATATCCAGTCGACCGGCATCGAGGAGCGCGACGTCAGCACCGTGTCGTCGATCCAGATGGTGTTCCAGAATCCGTTCGACACGCTGAATCCCAGTCATTCGGTGGGCTCGCAGATCATCCGTACGCTGGAGAAATTCGGCGTCGGCAAGTCGGTGGCCGACCGCAAAAAGCGCATGTTCGAGCTGCTCGATCTGGTCAAGCTGCCGCGCGCCTTCGCCGAGCGCATGCCGCGCCAGCTCTCCGGCGGCCAGAAGCAGCGCATCGGCGTGGCGCGCGCCTTCGCCGGCCAGGCCAAGGTGGTGGTGGCCGACGAGCCTGTGTCGGCGCTCGACGTCTCCGTCCAGGCCGCGGTCACCGAGCTGCTGATGGACATCCAGCGCAAGAACAAGACGACCATGCTGTTCATCAGCCACGATCTTTCGGTCGTGCGCTACATCGCCGACCGCGTGGTGGTCATGTATCTCGGTCACATCGTCGAGCATGGCACGACCGACCAGATTTTTGCGCCACCCTACCATCCCTATACGGAGGCGCTGCTGTCGGCGATCCCGATCGCCGATACCTCGGTGGTGAAGAAGCACATCGTGCTGGAGGGCGACATCCCGTCGGCGATGAACCCGCCGCCCGGCTGCCCGTTCCAGACGCGCTGCCGCTGGAAGAAGTTCGTGCCGGACAATCTGTGCGAGACGCAGCTGCCGCCGTTCAGGGAACTCGGCGCCGGCCACCGCAGCCTGTGCTGGCTCGACGATGCGCAGCTCGCGACGATGGAGCCGGTCATCAGCTTCGAGGGCGGCGGCCAGGAGCCGCCGGTCAAGGACCCGGTTCCGGAAGACGCCCGCCCCGGCACCGGCCCGGGTTTCGCCGGCGCCAAGCCGAAGCGGCCGCACGGCAAGCGCGCGAGCTCCGCGGCCGGCGCGGAGGAGGATGCGGCCGAGCAGGCTGAGGCGCGCAGCCACGCCCGCGCCCATGAGGTCCGCGACGACCGGTCGGAGGATTTCGGTGCCACGCGGTCGGCGAATTCCGACGCCGGACCGATCTCGCCGCTGCAGGTCGGCGACGGCCGCCAGGCGGATGATGCCGATGTGCCGTCGGCGTTCGACGACGAGGCGGAGAGGCCGAAGAAGAGCTGATCGAGAGCCGGCGACGGGAGCGCCGTCGCCTCAGCGGCAGCTCTGCAACTGCGCGGCGTAGCGCTGCGCCATGTCGTCGGTTTCGCGGGCATAGCGCTGGATGCCGGTGTTGCTGCGCCACGATCCGCGCTTGTAGGCCGTCCAGCCGGAATAATAGGCGAGATAGAGGTTGTAGGTGTCGCTCCTGGCGATCCCGAGATTGTCGGCGGAGCGCGAATGGTACCAGCCGACGAAGTCGATGGCGTCGTCGAAATTGGTGCGCCGCGCCTTCCAGTTGCCGGTCTCGCTCACATATTGCGTCCAGGTGCCGTTCAGCGCCTGGGAATAGCCATAGGCGCTCGACTGGCGCTTCCACGGGATGAAGCCGAACAGTTTCTTGCGCGGCGGCCGGGCATTGCCCTTGAAGCCGGATTCCTTGCGCACCGTCGCCATCAGCACGTGCACGGGCACGCCGTATTTGCGCTCGGTGCGCTCGGCCGAGCGCTGCCAGTTGACGAACCAGCCGTCGCGCTGCTCGAACACCGCGCAGATGTCGTTGATGCGGCTCGGCGGCGTGGCGCAGGCGGACAGCGCCAGCACGCCCGCGATCGATACGATTTTACTAAAATTCGATGCGCGCATGGCCGGCAGCTTTAGGCCGAAATCATAAAGGGAGTCTTGCCGGGCATCTTAACTATTTCGGTCGCGGCCGCTCTTCGTCTGGTGTCAAAATAGCGACTATGGAGGGCGCTTTTGTAATGTTATCTGTTCAGGATATGCCGCCATGGCTAAAATCACGCCGGTTTTTGACGTATTTTCGACAGCCGGCGTCTCGTGGTGGCGCTTTGATGCGGCCATGACCATGCATCGCAGCAGACGCAGCGCCGACCGCACGCAGGCGCGATCCACTCGTATTCCCCAATTGCCGCCCCGCCGGCTGCGCAACCCCTATCCGCCGATGGCGCTGCTGTCGGACGACCAGGTCGAGGCGATCCACGACGCCTCCATGCGCATCCTGGAAGAGTTCGGCATCGAGGTGATGAGCCCGCGGGCGCTTGCGCTGTTCGAAAGGGCCGGCGCCTCGGTCGACCATGCCAGCCAGACGGTGCGGATCGACCGCGGTCTGGTGGAAGAGGCACTGCGGACGGCGCCATCCGCTTTCACGCTCACTCCGCGCAACCCCGGGCGGACTGTCCACGTCGGCGGCGACACGATCAACTTCACCCTGGTTGCCGGACCGCCCAACGTGCATGACTGCGAGCGCGGCCGCCGCGCCGGGAACCTGCGCGACTACCAGGACCTCGTGCGGCTGGCCCAGCATTTCAACTGCATCACGATGCTGGGCAATCAGGTCTGCGCTCCGGTCGAGTTGCCGGCAAACTCGCGCCATCTCGACACCTACTTCGCCAACCTGACCTTGACCGACAAGGCCTTCCACGTCTCTGCGATCGGCCGGGGCAGGGCACTCGACGGCATCGCGATGATGGCGATCGCGCGCGGGCTGACGCTGGAGGCGTTCGCCGCCGATCCCGGCGTCACCACCATCATCTCGGTGAACTCGCCGCGCCGCTTCGACGACGCCATGGCCGAAGGCCTGATGACCATGGCGGAGCACGGCCAGTCCGTGGCGGTAACGCCATTCACATTGATGGGGGCGATGAGCCCGGTGACGCTCGCCGGTGCGCTGGCGCAGCAGAATGCCGAGGCGCTGTTCGGCATCGTGCTGGCACAGCTGGTCCGGCCGGGCGCCCCGGTGATGTATGGCGCCTTCACCTCCAATGTCGACATGCGCTCGGGCGCGCCGGCCTTCGGCACGCCGGAAAACACCAAGGCCAACGTCGCCTCGGGGCAGCTGGCGCGGCGCTATCGCCTGCCCTACCGCACCACGCCCGGATCGGCCTCCAACGCCGCCGACGCACAGGGCGCCTACGAGACCATGATGGCCCTTTGGGGCGCGGTGCTCGGCCACGGCAACCTCGTCTACCATGCCGCCGGCTGGCAGGAAGGCGGGCTGACGGCGTCATTCGAAAAACTCATCCTCGACGTCGAGATGATCCAGCACATGGCCGAGTTCCTGAAGCCGATCGAGGTCGATGACGCCGAACTCGCGCTCGACGCGCTCGGCCGGGTGCCGACGGGCGGCCATTTCTTCGGCGATCCGCACACGCTCGAGCGCTATTCGACCGCCTTCTACCAGCCGCTGGTATCGAACTGGCAGAATTTCGAAGCCTGGAAGGAAGCCGGCGGACTGGACGCCACCCAGCGCGCGACAAAACTGTGGAAGAAGGCGCTGGAGGAGTATGCCGAGCCGGTGATGGATGCGCCGGTACGCGAGGCCCTCGAGGCGTATGTGGCGAAACGCCGGGAAGAGATCGGCGACGGCGAGCCGTGAGGACTGCCGGCCGTTCGCCAACGAAATACCCTTCTCTCCGCCGATCGCTCCCGGGAACCTCACGAGACGCCAGTTGTTTGACACCTTAGGACCGCCGGCAAGGCCCGGCGGATCGAAGGCCATGCTGCAACTGCTGGAAATCGTCAGTCTCTTGCTGGTCGCAGTCGCCATGGCGCTGTCGCTGGCGCATGCGCTGGAACTGCCCGGCAAGATGCGGCTGGAGAAAGCCGAATATCTGGCGGTGCAGCCGATCTATTATCCCGGCTTCACCATCGGCGGCGCCGCCGAGCCGCTCGGCGTGCTCGCGCTGCTCGTCCTGTTGTTCTCGGTGCCCCTGGGTGCGGGTTTCTGGCTGGTTGCCGGCGCGTTCGCGGCACTGGCAGCGGCCCATGCCGTCTATTGGGGGATGACGCACCCCGTGAACGACTTCTGGCTGAAGGACACCAGGCTTTCCCGGGCCGGCATCGCCTTTTTCGGAACCGGCCGGACGGCGGAGGAGCAGGCGGACTGGCGCGCGCTGCGCGCCCAATGGGAATGGTCGCATGTCATCCGCGCCGGGCTTTCCGTGCTGAGCTTCATCCTGCTTGCCGCGGCGGTCTCGCTGGCCGGCTGACATAATCATGAGTACTTTAATCAAGTATTTCCGCAACTTAGCCCAGTCTCGAAAAATTTGACCGATTGATAAAAAAACAAAACGTGCTAGCTTCCCTCAAAAGATCAAGAATGGGGAAGTTGGATGGCCGCTGGTCAATTCAAAGAGGGCATAGCCGGCGCGCGACTGGCGCCTGCGCAGTACGCCGAGAACTTCTCCGACCTGCACCCGCCGCTCGACCATCACGAGGCGCTGGTCGAGGCCGACCGCTGCTATTTCTGCTACGACGCGCCGTGCATGAACGCCTGTCCGACGTCGATCGACATCCCGCTGTTCATCCGCCAGATCGCCACCGGCAATCCGATCGGCTCGGCCAAGACCATCTTCGACCAGAACATTCTGGGCGGCATGTGCGCCCGCGTCTGCCCGACCGAGACGCTGTGCGAGGAAGCCTGCGTGCGCGAGACGGCCGAGGGCAAGCCGGTGCAGATCGGCCGGCTGCAGCGTTTCGCCACCGATACGGCGATGCGCCAGGGCAAGCAGTTCTATCAGCGCGCCCAGCCGACCGGCCGCAAGATCGCCGTGGTCGGCGCCGGGCCGGCGGGGCTCGCCGCCGCGCACCGGCTGGCGCGCTACGGTCACGAGGTGACGATCTTCGAGGCGCGGCCGAAGGCCGGCGGCCTCAATGAATACGGCATCGCCGCCTATAAGAGCACCGACGACTTCGCCCATGCCGAGGTCGACTACGTGACGGCGATCGGCGGCATCGCCATCGAATACGGCCGGGCGCTCGGCAGCGACGTGCATCTATCGGACCTTGCCGCCATGTACGACGCGGTGTTCCTCGGCATGGGGTTGGCCGGCGTGAACGCGCTCAACGCCGAAGGCGAGGAAGCCGCGGGCGTCGACAACGCTGTCGATTTCATCGCCGTGCTTCGACAGGCTGACGACCTGGCCGAACTGCCGGTCGGCCGCCGGGTGGTGGTGATCGGCGGCGGCATGACTGCGATCGACGCCGCGGTGCAGTCGAAACTGCTCGGCGCCGAGGAGGTGACAATCTGCTATCGCCGCGGCAAGGAGCACATGAACGCCTCCGAGTTCGAGCAGGAACTCGCCGCCGCCAAGGGCGTCACCATCCGCCACTGGCTGCAGCCGAAGCGCGTGGTCGTGCAGTTCGGCAAGGTCGCCGGCATCGAGCTGGAATACACGGCGATGCAGGACGGCAGGCTTGCGGGCACCGGCGAGACGCTGACGCTCGCCGCCGACCAGGTGTTCAAGGCGATCGGCCAGAGTTTCGTGCCCACGGCGCTGAACGGATCGACGCCGGCGATCGCGCTGGAGAAGGGCCGCATCAAGGTCGATGCCGAAGGCCGCACCTCGCTGCCGAAGGTCTGGGCCGGCGGCGACTGCGTCGTCGACGCGCGCGAGGATCTGACGGTCGCGGCGGTCGCCGCGGGGCGCGACGCGGCGGAGAGCATGCATCGGGCGCTTATGTCACGGGAAGCCTAGAGCAGCGCAATGAACGCTTCGGCGGAAAGACCTGCTTCGTCGAGAATGTCTGACAGCGTGCCGACGGGAACATGCCGGCTGCCATGGACCGGCACGGAGACCATTCTGCGCGGGGGGCCGGCGTGGATCAGAATATGATGGCTGCCGCGAACATGACGCAGTTCGAAGCCTGCCTTCCGCAATGCGCGGACGACCTCCTTGCCGCTTACGACCGGAAGCCGGCGTGGGTTCACCTGTCAGGCTGCAATCGTAAGTGTGTCGATGCGTGTCTCAATGTCGGGGGGGATTTCGATCCCGTCTTCCCGATAGACGTCGAGGACGGCCTCGATCGCTTCCCGCGCATTGGCGAGAGCTTCCTCGTAAGTCTCCCCATAGGTGACGACCGGGGGAAGCGCCGGGACGCGGACGGTAAAGCCACCCTCTGGCTCGGGCAGCAGATGGATTGTGAAACGTCTCTCGGTGGGCATTCTTCGCGACCTCGCGGCGACAGTTTCTCCTTCACCGAAGATACTCTCTCACCAGGAAATCTCCAACTCCGGAGGATATCCCATGGCTGACATCCGCAACAATTTCGTCGGCATCAAGTCGCCAAACCCGTTCTGGCTGGCCTCGGCGCCGCCCACCGACAAGGCCTACAATGTCATCCGCGCCTTCAAGGCCGGCTGGGGCGGCGTGGTGTGGAAGACGCTCGGCGAGGAAGGGCCGCCGGTGGTCAACGTCAACGGCCCGCGCTACGGCGCGATCTGGGGGGCGGACCGACGGCTGCTCGGCCTCAACAACATCGAGCTCATCACCGACCGAGACCTGCAGCTCAATCTTCAGGAGATCAAGCAGGTCAAGCGCGACTGGCCGGACCGGGCGCTGGTGGTTTCGCTGATGGTGCCGTGCGTGGAAGAGGCCTGGAAGGCGATCCTACCGGTGGTCGAGGACACCGGCGCCGACGGCATCGAGCTCAATTTCGGCTGCCCGCACGGCATGAGCGAGCGCGGCATGGGGGCGGCGGTCGGGCAGGTGCCGGAATATATCGAGATGGTGGTGCGCTGGTGCAAGCAGAACACCCGCATGCCGGTGATCACAAAACTCACGCCCAACATCACCGACATCCGCAAGCCCGCGCGCGCCGCTCATGCCGGCGGCACCGACGCCGTCAGCCTGATCAACACCATCAACTCGATCACCGCGGTCGACCTCGACAGCTTCGCGCCGGAGCCGACCATCGACGGCAAAGGATCTCACGGCGGCTATTGCGGCCCGGCGGTGAAGCCGATCGCCATGAACATGGTGGCCGAGATCGCCCGCGACGCGGAAACGCGCGGCCTGCCGATTTCCGGCATCGGCGGCATCACCACCTGGCGCGACGCCGCCGAGTTCATGGCGCTCGGCGCCGGCAACGTGCAGGTGTGCACGGCGGCGATGACCTACGGCTTCAAGATCGTGCAGGAGATGATCGAGGGGCTGAAGGCGTGGATGGACGAGAAGGGCCACGCCTCGCTCGATTCGATCGTCGGCCGCGCCACGCCCAACGTCACCGACTGGCAGTATCTCAACCTCAACTACGTCGCCAAGGCGCATATCGACCAGGACGCCTGCATCAAATGCGGCCGCTGCCACATCGCCTGCGAGGACACCTCGCACCAGGCGATCACCGCGATGGTCGACGGCGTGCGGCACTTCGAGGTGATGGAGGAGGAGTGCGTCGGCTGCAATCTGTGCGTCAACGTCTGCCCGGTGGAAGGCTGCATCACCATGGAGCCGCTGGCGGCCGGCGCGCTCGACAAGCGCACGCAGAAACCGGTCTCGCCGGTCTACGCCAACTGGACCACGCACCCGAACAACCCGATGGCCAAGGTGGCGGCGGAGTAGCTATCAACGCTCTTCCAGGCGGAAACCCGTCGCCGATGGCGAGCGTGTCACGACGGCACTGGCCGTTCCGTCCGCCACGCCGTCCATTGCCGGACCAGCACCGGCACGATGAGCACCAGGCCGAGCAGGGTCGAATAAAGCTCGGGCGCGACCAGCAGCAGCGCGGCGACCAGCAGCAGCGCATTTTCCCAGGCCCTCGTCCGCACCAGCATGAAACGCGACAGCGCCGCGCCCAGGCAGGTGATGCCGATCGTGCAGCCGGCGAAGGCGAGGGCGAAATCGGGCCAGGTGAAATCCTTGGTGACCAGCAGCAGCGACGGCGAGAAGACGAAGACGAACGGCACCAGCACCTTGCCCAGGCCCAGCCGGAACGCCGTGTTGCCGGTCTTGAAGGGATCGGCCCCGGCCATGCCCGCCGCCGCATAGGCGGCGAGCGCAACCGGCGGCGTGATGTCTGCCAGAACGCCGTAATAAAACACGAAGAAGTGGGCGACGATCGGCTCCACGCCGAGCAGGCCGAGCGCCGGGGCGGCGATGGTCACCATGATGATGTAGTTGGCCGTCGTCGGGATGCCGCAGCCCATCAGGATGCAGACGACGCCTGTCATGATCAGGGTGAAGAGCAGCGTCAGCGTGTTGGCGGCGAACCACGGCATCAGCGGCCCGAACACGCCGGCGAGCTGGGCGGCGGTGGAGGTCACGATGAAGGAGACCTTGAAGCCTACGCCGGTGAGTGTCACCACGCCGACGACGATGCCGACGGTGGCGGCGGCAGCACCCACGGCCAGCGCATATTTGGCGCCGTCGCGCAGGCCCTCGAAAATCTCCACGATGGTGAGCCGCCGGCGCGGATTGAGCAGGCCGACAAGCACGCACAGCGTGATGCCCCAGAAGGCGGCGAGATAGGGCGTATAGCCGGAAAGCAGCACGCCGATCAGCACGATCAGCGGGATGATCGTCGGCCAGTCGCGCTTCAGCGCGTCGACGATGTCGGGCATCTCGTCGGGACGCAGCCCGCGCAGGCCGTTGCGCTTGGCCTCGAAATGCACCTGCATGAGCACGCCGAAAAAGTGCATGAAGGCCGGCACGATCGCGGCCAGGATGATGGTCGTATAGGGCAGTTCCAGGAACTCGATCATCAGGAAGGCCGCCGCCCCCATGATCGGCGGCGTGATCTGGCCGCCGGTCGAGGAGGCCGCCTCGACCGCGGCGGCGAAGGGCCTTTTATAGCCGAGGCGGATCATCGCCGGGATGGTCAGCGAGCCGACCGTGACGGTGTTGGCGACCGACGAGCCGGAAATCATGCCGAACAGCGCCGAGCCGAAGATCGACACCTTCGCCGGACCGCCGGCGAAGCGTCCGGCGACGAAGGCGGCGCAGTCGAGGAAAAGCTGCCCGAGGCCGATGCGGGTCGCAAAGACGCCGAACAGCACGAAATGGAAGACGTAGGTCGCAACCACGCCCAGCGCGATGCCGTAGATGCCCTGCGTGGTCAGATAGAGATGATCGACGAGCTGCGGGACCGTCGCGCCGGGGTGGACGAGGATGCTCGGCATCCAGGGACCGAACAGGGCGTATCCCATGAAGATCAGGGCGATAATCGGCAGAGGCCAGCCGACCGAGCGGCGGGTCGCCTCCAGCAGAAGCAGGATGAGTGCTCCGCCCAGGATCACGTCCGTGCGGGTCGGGTTGCCGACGCGGAAGGCGAGTTCGTCGAGCGGGATCAGCGGCACATGCGCCACCGCGACGACGGCGAGGATGGCAAGCGCCCAGTCGAGGATCGGGATGCCGAGCGGCCGCAGCAGCGTGGACGCGGCCGGCTGGTCGTAGCCGGCTTTCCAGGCGGGAAAGACGAGAAAGACCAGGGCAAGCACGAGCGAGAGGTGAATGCCCCGGTGGATCATTTCCGGCAGCAGGCCGAAGCCGGCGGTGTAATAGTGGAAGATCGACAGGACGATCAGCAGCCCGCCGACGATCCACATCGCCGTCCGCGAAAGAGGGCGGAAGCGGATCTCGGAATCGAATTTCTCCTCGAGCTCGCGCGCCTTCTGCTCGTCGAGCTCCATTGGTGCGAGGTGAACGTCGTCCTGGTTCTTTTCCGTCATCGGATCATGCCGTTGGCCTCGCAATGCAAACGGGGCGGAAAGCCGGCTTTCCGCCCCGGGACCGTATCAGCTTACTTCTGGACGCCCGCCTCCTTGTAGAATTTTTCCGCTCCCGGATGGAAGGGAATGCCAGCGCCAGTGACGGCATTCTCCAGCGTGATCTGCCTGCCCTTGGCGTGGCCGGCGTCGAGCGCCTTGCGGGTGCCTTCGCTGTAGAGCGACTTTGTGATGTTGTAGACGAGGTCGTCCGGCTGCTTGGCGCTGGTAACCCACTGCGCGGCGACTGCCAGCGTCTTGATTTCAGGGACGCCCTTGTAGGTTTCGGCCGGCACCGTGTTGGCAGAGAAGAACTTATATTCGCCGAGCAGCTTATCGACTTCCGGGCCCTCCACCGGGATGAGGGTGATCGGCGTGGAGGCCGCCAGTTCCGTGATCGCGCCCGCTGGAAACCCGCCGACGAAGAAGAAGGCGTCGAGCGCGCCGTCGCGCATCTTCTCGCCGGACGGGCCGGGCTTCAGATGTTCGGGGCTGATATCCTTCTCGGTGATGCCGAAGGCGCCGAGCACGATGCGGGCGTCTACGATCGTGCCCGAGCCGGGCTCGTCGATCGAAACGCGCTTTCCCTTCAGGTCGGCGATCGACTTGATGCCGGCGTCGGCGCGCGCCACCACGTGCAGGGTTTCAGGATAGAGCGTGGCGATCAGGCGCAGGTCCTCGACCTTGCCCTTGCCTTCGTAGAGGCCGGTGCCTGAATGCGCCCAGAAGGCGACGTCGGACTGCGAAAAGCCGGATTCGGACGCCCCGCTCTGGATGGCATTGATGTTGGCCACCGAGCCGTTCGACGAGACGGCGGTGGCGACCAGACCTTGCACGCCGTTCGGCCCGGTTGCGGAGATGGCGTTCGCGATCAGTCCGCCGATCGGGTAATAGGTGCCGGACGTGCCGCCGGTGCCGATCCGGAAGAAAGCCTGCTGGGCGAAGGCGCGTCCCGCGCCGGCTCCGGCGGCGAGCAAGGCGGCACCTGCCGTGAAGGCGCGTCGGGTGATTGAAAAGGCCATCATCGTTCTCCTGTTTCGTGCCGGAGATTGAGAAGTCCGTGAGCCGAATGTCAACCTCGCTCTCCTCGGCTGCCGGGTGAACAGCCGCCGGCAAGGATGGATTCGAGCTGGCGAAAGCGGCTGTCACGATGTGTCAGGAGACTATCTCCTTCCATTGAGGACATGATATATCCATGATATTGTTTATCCATGATTACGAGGGCGAGATGAAGCTAAGCGAAGGTGTGGAGGCGGCGATCCATTCGGCGATCGTGCTGGCCGACCTGCCGGACGGGGCGACCCTGCCGGGCTCGGCGCTCGCCGAATATCACGGCGTCTCCGGCAGCTATCTGCTGAAGCACCTGAAGGACCTCGTCGCGGCAAAAATCCTGGAATCGGTGCCGGGGCCGGCCGGCGGCTACCGGCTGGCGCGCGGCGTCGAAAAGATCAGCCTGCTCGACGTGGTGCTCGCCATCGAGGGACCGCAGCCGGCCTTCCGCTGCCTGGAGATTCGCCAGAAGGGTCCGGGCGCGCTGGAGCCGGCGGCTTACAAGAAGCCGTGCGGCATCAATGCCGCCATGCTGCGGGCCGAGCGCGCCTACCGGGCGGTGCTCGCCGAAACAAAATTGTCCGACCTGATCGAGGGGTACGTGGCCGACGCCGACCCCAGGGCGGTGGCGTTCAGCTGCGCCTTCCTCGAACGCAGCCAGCGCATGCCGCGCTGAACAGTTCCATCCGAGTCCCGACCACGAAAGGAAAAGCCATGAAAACGCGCATGAACTATTACGCCAAGGCGCCGGAGCTGATGAAGGCGATGGTGGGGCTCGAGACCGCGGTGAAGGAGTCCGGCTTCGACCACATGCTGCTGCACCTGGTGAAGCTCAGGGCCTCGCAGATCAATGGCTGCGCCTATTGCGTCGACATGCATGTCAAGGAAGCGCGCAGGGACGGCGAGACCGAGCAGCGCCTGCACCTGATCAGCGCCTGGCGCGAAAGCCCGCTCTACAGCGAGCGCGAGCGGGCCGCGCTGGAATGGACCGAAGCGCTGACGCTTTTGCCGCAGAGCCGCGCCGACGACGCGTTTTACGAGCCGCTGAAGCAGCATTTTTCCGACGAGGAGATCGTGCAGCTGACCATGCTGATTGTCGCCATCAACGGCTGGAATCGGCTCGCCGTCGGCTTCCGGTCGCAGCACCCGATCGACCGGCAGGCGCAGGCGGCGTGAGATCGCGCCGAGAACGGCGCTGCGCAACCGTGCCGCGCGCGATACCAAGGAGGAGACGATGGAATCCGACATGACGACCGCGTTGGTGGTCATCGGCCGCATCCTGCTCGGCGGCGCCTTCGTCTTCGCCGGTATCCGCAACGTCATGAACGCGTCGCTGGTGGGCGGTTTGATGGAGGCGCGCGGCGTGCCGATGGCAGGCACGGCGCTCTATGCCGGCATCGTGCTGCAGATTGTTGCCGGCGTGCTGTTCGCCGCCGGCATCCTGGTGCCCTATGCCGCCGCGGCGCTGATCGTCTTCCTGATCGCCGCCACGCCGATGTTCCACAATTTCTGGGATGTCGCGGGACCGGACCGGGCCGCCAAGATCAACGGCTGGGTCAGTAACGTCGCGCTCGCCGGCGGGCTGCTGATCGCGGCGGTATGAAATCAAAGGTCATTTCCTCGTCGTCGGCACTGCCCCTCACTGTCCTGCCGGACATCTCGCCGCGTGCGGGGAGAGAGCGGCTGCCCGCAACGCTTTCGCCAATCGCCAGCCTTCGCGGTTGGCGAAATCGGTGAAACTTGGGCATCTCTCCCCGCTGGCGGAAGAGATGTCCGGCAGAACAGCAAGGGGCGGCACCGACGGTCAGGACAATGCCCGCCGGTATCAAATTCTGACCCCGGTGATGGCCAGTTTGGTCACCTGCCAGGATACCAAGCCGGCCGGCCGCCAGGTCACCGCGTCCTCGGGAGCCGCCGCCTAGCTGCGCGGCAGCGTCGCCGGCTGGTAGACCGACACCGTGTGGCCGTCGGGATCGCGAAAGTCCGCATAGAGGCCGTCCGGCGCCTCCGACACCGGTGTCACGATCTCGACGCCGGCCGCCGCCAGGCGTTCGACGAAGCCGTCTATGCCGCCTTCCGCCAGGCCGAAGACGACGTTCGGCGTATTGCCGGGCTTGGGGTCGCCGCGAAACGCCATCACGTCGATGTCCGGACCGATCTTGGTCATCAGGAACGTGGAACCGGCCTCCTCGTAGCGGACGAAATCGAGGCCGAGATGGGTGCGGTAGAATTTGTCCGTGCGGTCGAGGTCGGTGACGTTGAAGATGATGGTCACGCCGTTGAGCTTGACGGTCATTGGGTCTCTCCATGGTGTTGACGCATAGAGTTGCCGCCGCCGGCCAAAATGTGAGCCCGGACAGAAAAGAAAATCGGCGTGCCGTCGGGGTCGCGGATGGCGAAGCTGCGCGGTGGTACAGCCGGAATGGCTGCCTTCAGGGCGCGCCGGGCGGGGCCGTCCCCTTCAAATGGCTCCGGCCGTTCATAATCCGGCGCGGTTCCATGCAGCCGCAGCGAACGGCGCAGCCCGGTCAGCCTCTGGCGCAGCGCGACCTCGCTCAGTGCGAGCAGGAAGCCGATCTCACGGCGGTTCATGCCGGCGTTGATGAGGCGGGCGACAACGCGTTGGGCCGGCGGCAGGACCTCGATCGCGTCCTCGGGCAGACGTGGCAGCGGCACTGCGGCGGCGGCATGGACATCGGCGAACAGACGCTCGCGAAACCGCCGCCTTGCCGCGCCGCGCGCGACGAATTTGGCATGGTTCCTGATCGCGCCCCGCGCCCAGGCGAGAAAGCCGGGACCAGCGCAGCGGCGGCCGCTGCCGATCGCGGCGAGAAGCACGTCCTGAACGAGATCGTCTACGTCGCAGGCCGCCTGCGAATGCCTTGCCGCAAGGCGCCGCAGTGCAATCAAAGTCCCGTCGTTCAGTTCGCCGGCCATTAGGCATCCTTGCGACGGCACGCAGGCCCGTCAAGCCGCTAGCGAGCCGGCTTCAGTCCGTTCAGATAGAGCTGCTCCAGAAACCGCGCGGCGTCCTCGAAGCGGCCGTCCGCGCCCCGGTCGGGGCCGAGCACAGCGCGCACCTGCACGTCGAAATCGGCATAGTGCTGGGTTGTCGCCCAGATCGAGAAGATCAAGTGGTAGGGATCGGTGCGGGCGATCTTGCCGGCGCGCATCCAGCCCTTGATCACCCCCACCTTCTCGTCCACCAGCACCTTCAACTCGCCTTCCAGCATCGGCATGACGCGCGGTGCGCCCTGCAGAATCTCGTTGGCGAACAGCCGGCTCTCGCGCGGAAAATCGCGCGCCATCTCCAGCTTGCGTCTGATATAGCTGCGCAGCTCCGTCATCGGGTCGCCGACGTCGTCGAGCTCGCGCAGCGGCGCCAGCCAGGTGTCGAGCAGCCGCTGCATCAGCGTGACGTGGATGTCTTCCTTGCTGCGGAAATAATAGAGCAGGTTCGGCTTGGACATGCCCGCCGCCTCGGCGATCTGGTCGACCGTCGAGCCGCGGAAGCCGTTGACGGAAAACACTTCCAGCGCCGCCTCCAGGATAAGCTCCCGCTTCTCCTGCTGGATGCGGGTGCGGGGCCGGCGCGCTGCGCTTTCCATTCAGGGACCCACCTTATTCCGATTGAGGAAAACGGTTTCCTGGCCCAATTCTCTGGACCAGTTTGCCGACCTGCTGTGGAGCGCGATTTCTGCGCGGCATTTCCGCTACTATTGTCTTGACCGCCGATCCGGCGGTGCTAACGTTTGTCCAATCGGTCAAAATTTGCGTAGCATCAAACGCCGCATAGACCAAGCGTCGGCCGTTAGCTCAACGGGGAATTTCTGGGAAAGGCTTGGTCATGTCCAACAGATTGAAAGTCGCGCCGAACGATCTCAGCGCCTTCTGGATGCCGTTCACGGCGAACCGCCAGTTCAAGCAGGCGCCGCGCATGTTCGTCGCCTCCAAGGACATGCACTACACCACCAGCGACGGCCGCAAGGTGCTGGACGGCACGGCCGGCCTGTGGTGCGTCAACGCCGGCCATTGCCGGCCGAAGATCACCGAGGCGATCCAGGCTCAGGCGGCCGAGCTCGACTATGCGCCGGCCTTCCAGATGGGCCATCCCGCCGTGTTCGAGCTTTCCAACCGGCTGGTCGACGTCGCGCCGGCCGGCATGGAGCATGTCTTCTACACCAATTCCGGCTCGGAATCGGTCGAGACGGCGCTGAAGATGGCGATCGCCTATCACCGGGCGAAGGGCGATGGCGCACGCACCCGCCTCATCGGCCGCGAGCGCGGCTACCACGGCGTCAATTTCGGTGGCATCTCGGTCGGCGGCATCGTCAACAACCGAAAAATGTTCGGCTCGCTGCTGACCGGCGTCGACCACCTGCCGCACACGCATCTGCCGGAGAAGAACGCGTTCACGCGCGGCGAGCCGGAGCATGGCGCCGAGCTCGCCAACGAGCTGGAGCGCATCGTCGCCCTGCACGACGCCTCGACCATCGCCGCCGTCATCGTCGAGCCGGTCGCCGGCTCCACCGGCGTGCTGATCCCGCCGAAAGGCTACCTGCAGAAGCTGCGCGAGATCTGCACGAAGCACGGCATCCTGCTGATCTTCGACGAGGTCATCACCGGCTTCGGCCGCCTCGGCACGCCGTTCGCCGCCGATTATTTCGGCGTGCAGCCCGACATCATCACCACGGCCAAGGGCGTCACCAACGGCGTCATCCCGATGGGCGCGGTGTTCGCCACCAAGCAGATCCACGACGCCTTCATGACCGGGCCGGAGCATCTGATCGAGTTCTTCCACGGCTACACCTATTCGGGAAACCCGATCGCCTGCGCCGCCGCGCTGGGCACGCTCGACACCTACAAGGAAGAGGGGCTGCTGACGCGCGGCGCCGAGCTCGCGCCCTACTGGGAGGACGCGCTGCATTCGCTGAAGGGCGAGCCGCATGTCATCGACATCCGCAACATCGGCCTGATCGGCGCGATCGAGCTCGCGCCCATCGCCGGCCAGCCGACCAAGCGTGCCTTCTCGGCCTTCCTCAAGGCCTATGAGCGCGGCGCGCTGATCCGCACCACCGGCGACATCATCGCGCTGTCGCCGCCGCTGATCATCACCAAGGGCCAGATCAACGAGCTGATCGACCACATCCGCGAAGTTTTGAGGATGATCGACTGATGATGATAGCGCGCGAGGTCGCCCGTCCGACGGTCCTGGTCGACGACGACCGCGTGAAGGTGACGCGCTGGGATTTTGCGCCCGGCGCCGAAACCGGCTGGCACCGGCACGGCATGGACTATGTCATCACGACGGTCACGCCGTGCTCGATGCTTCTGGAGGAGCCCGGCGGCGGGACCCGGCGCGTCGACTTCGAGGCCGGCGTCGCCTACCGCCGCGACGAGGGCGTCGAGCACAACGTGATCAACGGCGGCGACACGCCGATGGCGTTCGTCGAGGTGGAGTTGAAGTAGGCCGGTGTTGGCACCTTACGTTGCCCCCCTCTGTCCTGACGGACATCTCCCCCTCAAGGGGGGCGATTGGACGACCGCCTTGTCGGCGCCCATCCTGCGACCTAGCCGATTGGCGAAATCGGAACTGACGGCTGATCTCCCCCCTTGCGGGGGAGATGTCCGGCCCATTCGACAAGCTCAGGACAGAGGGGGGTGCGAAGGAGCGCCCGCCTCTGCGAACTGCCATCCCACCCACCCAACAAGGTCCTGACCCATGGCAGCCCCCGGCGAAAATCTGCGAATCAATCCAGACCGTTTGTGGGATTCGCTCATGGAGATGGCGAAGATCGGCCCCGGCGTCGCCGGCGGCAACAACCGCCAGACGCTCACCGACGAGGACGGCGAGGGGCGGCACCTGTTCAAGCGCTGGTGCGAGGCGGCCGGGCTGGACGTCGCGGTGGACCGGATGGGCACCATGTTCGCCCGCCGCGAGGGCACCGATCCCGACGCGCTGCCGGTTTACGTCGGCAGCCATCTCGACACCCAGCCGACCGGCGGAAAGTTCGACGGCGTGCTCGGCGTGCTCGGCGGGCTGGAGGTGATCCGCTCCCTCGACGACCTCGGCATCAGGACGAGGCATCCGATCGTCGTCACCAACTGGACCAACGAGGAGGGCACCCGCTTCGCGCCCGCCATGCTTGCGTCGGGCGTGTTCGCCGGCGTGCACGAGCAGGACTGGGCCTACGACCGGAAGGACGCCAAGGGCAAATGCTTCGGCGACGAGCTGGAGCGCATCGGCTGGAAGGGCGACGAGCCGGTCGGCGAGCGCAGGATGAAGGCCTTCTTCGAGCTGCATATCGAGCAGGGGCCGATCCTTGAGGACGAGGGCATCGACATCGGCGTGGTCACCCACGGCCAGGGCCTGAAATGGCTGCAGGTGACGCTGACCGGCAAGGAGAGCCACACCGGCTCCACCCCGATGCCGAAGCGCCGCAACGCCGGCCTCGGCATGGCGCGCATCACCGAGATGGTGCACGAGGTGGCGATGGACTACCAGCCCGACGCCGTCGGCGCGATCGGCCACATGGAGGTCTACCCCAACTCGCGCAACATCATCGCCGGCCGCACCGTGTTCACCATCGACATCCGCTCGCCCGAAAAGGAGGTGCTGGATGCCATGGATCAGCGCATCCGCGAGGGCATCGAGCTGGTCTGCGAGGCGCTCGACATAAAATACGAGATCGAGCAGGTCGGCCATTTCGACCCCGTCACCTTCGACGAGACCTGCGTCAAGGCGGTGCGCGACGCCGCCGAGCGGCTCGGCTACACGCATCGCAACATCGTCTCGGGCGCCGGCCATGACGCCTGCTGGATCAACCGCGTCGCCCCGACGGCGATGGTGTTCTGCCCCTGCGTCGACGGGCTCAGCCACAACGAAGCCGAGGACATCTCAAAGGAATGGGCCGCCGCTGGCGCCGACGTGCTGTTCCACGCGGTCGTCGAGACTGCCGAGATCGTCCCCTGAGCGCCGTCCGCCGCTGATGGAGGAGCCCATCGTCATCGCCGCGGCGGTCCTGCTCGACGCGGAAGGCCGGATGCTCACCGTGCGCAAGCGCGGCACGGTCGAGTTCATGCAGCCGGGCGGCAAGATCGATCCCGGCGAGACGCCCGTGCAGGCGCTGGCGCGCGAGCTGGTCGAGGAGATCGGCGTGACGCTGCCGGACCTTTCGCAGGTCTCGGAGCACGGCGTGTTCCGGGCTCCCGCCGCCCACCAGCCGGGCCGCACCGTCGAGGCGCATGTGTTCGCCTTCGGGCACGACCGGCCGGTCGGCGTTTCCGGCGAGATCGAGGAGCTCGCCTGGGTGGATCCGCACGCGCCGGCCGACCTGCCACTCGCGGCGCTGACGCGCGACTTCATGCTGCCGCTGGCCCGCAGCCTCCGGCAGGAAAGATGAACCCGCTCAAGCCCTTCGCCGCGCTTCCTCCAACGATGATTCAGCCTGGCGCGGCGTGGGCCGGAGCATCCGACAGATAAGAGGCGTAAGAGCGTGCCCGAGGGCGTTACTTGTCCTTGCCCTCGTCTTCGTCCTTGTCGCCGCCGTCCTCTTCCTTGTCGTCATCATCATCATCGTCGTCTTCGGACTCGTCGTCCTTGCTTTCGGTGTCGCCGGATTCCTCGTCGGCCTCGGCAACGGCTTCGTCTTCCTCGACGTCGGTTGCAGCTTGTTCGACCGCCTCGCCGGCCTCAATCTGCAGCCGGGCGGCCGCATCGATTTCCTCGGATGCGGCCGGGGAAGGGGTTTGTTCGTGAACGAGGGTGTTGGTTTCGTCCGCCATGTCGGCCTCCGGAAAAGGGTTGCGGAAGCGACCCTATGGCGGCGCCATGAATGGGTGGTGACGCTGAGGCGACGGCTCGATGTCCTGTCGATGACGGTTTTGTCCCCGGTCGCGAGCGGCGCACTGGCGATGGTTTTCGCGGCGGTCGCACTGCCTGCCGTCGCTGCCGCTCTGTGGCGTTGAAAGACTGAGCGAAAAGGCCGATATTGCGGCTATCGACGACAGGAGGCCGTCATGGGACGACCGCGCGAATTTACGGATGAGGAACGTGCCGAGCTGATCGCCAAGGGCTATCGGCCTGTCGAGGTGTGGGTGCCTGATATCTGGTCGGACGAGGTATGGGAACAGGCTTTCAAGGATTGCGACCTGATCCGCGCTTCCGAAGAACGGGCCGACGTTAACCTCTGGGTGGAGGGAGCCGCCCGGGAAACCATGCGGCTCATTGAAGAAATGGAAGAGAATGGCCGGTGAAGCGCGGGGACATCGTCATCGTTTCGCTTCCGGGTGACTATGGCAAACCGAGACCGGCCGTTGTCTGCAGAATGACAGGCTGGAAGGGCGACTGGAAAGTTACATCATCGCTCTTATGACGACCTTCGACGAAGGCGCAAAGCTGTTGCGCGTCGACGTTGCGCCGAAATGGCCTGAAACAAGCGTCCAAGGTCATGGTCGACAAGCTTTATGCAATACCTGAGCACAGGATACATCAGCATATCGGCAAGCTGGATCGCGACTCCCTGCGTCGGATCGACCTGGCTCTCATGATGATGCTGGACCTTGATCCGCTGAAGCAAGGCTACTCTCCGGATTAGGCGCCGGCACCAGCGCATCCAGATGCGGCAGCAGCACGACGCTCTCCTGCTCGTGCGGATCGGTGCGGGCGATCACCGCCGAGGCGGGCTCGGAGGAGAGATTGGCGGGCAGGTGCGGCACGCCGGCCGGGATGTAGAACAGATCGCCGGCGCGGGCGACCTGCACATGCTCCAGAGCGTCCCCGTACCAGGTGTGGACCTCGCCGGAGAGCACGTAGATCGCCGTCTCGTGGCTCTCGTGCATATGTGCCTTGGCGCGCTTGCCGGGCGGCACGGTGAGCAGGTGCATGCAGATGCCCTGCGCGCCGACGGTCTCGCGGGCGATGCCCTCGAAATAGCTGAAACCCTGCTTCCCGTCATAGATGCTGTCGGGCCGCACCAGCCGGCAGGTCGGTTTCGGTGACTGATCCATTCGCTTTCCCCCAGCCTTTCGTCGCGACGCGGCGTCCGCCGCTTGCAGTCGGCCCGCCGCCGTTGTTCAAATCGGTGGCGCGATCCGTTTCCGTCCAGCCGCCGCGTGCCGGCCCAGCAAGATGAGCAGCATGACCTCACCCGTGGTTTCCGCAAGCGGCCTGTCGCTTACCTTCCAGACCAATGACGGACCCGTCAACGCCCTCTCCAACGTCGACCTCACCATCGGCAAGGGCGAGTTCGTCTCCTTCATCGGACCGTCGGGCTGCGGCAAGACGACCTTCCTGCGCGTCATCGCCGACCTGGAGAAGCCGACCGCCGGCTCCATCCTGGTCAACGGCATGACGCCAGAGCAGGCGCGCGAGGCGCGGGCCTACGGCTACGTCTTCCAGGCGGCGGCGCTGTTTCCGTGGCGCACCATCGAGAAGAACGTGGCGCTGCCGCTGGAGGTCATGGGGCTCGCAGAAGCCGACCGCAGGGAGCGGGTCCGCCGCACCCTCGATATGGTCAATCTCACCGGCTTCGAGAAGAAATATCCCTGGCAGCTCTCCGGCGGCATGCAGCAGCGCGCCTCGATCGCCCGGGCGCTCGCCTTCGACGCCGACCTCCTGCTTATGGACGAGCCGTTCGGGGCGCTCGACGAGATCGTGCGCGATCATCTCAACCAGCAACTCCTCGAGCTGTGGGCGCGCACCACCAAGACCATCTGCTTCGTCACCCATTCCATTCCGGAAGCCGTCTATCTCTCCACCCGCATCGTGGTGATGTCGCCGCGCCCCGGGCGCGTAACTGACGTGATCGAATCGACGCTGCCGCGCGAGCGCCCGCTCGACATCCGCGAGACGCCTGAGTTTCTTGAGATCGCGGCGCGCGTGCGCGAAGGGTTGAGGGCGGGGCACAGCTATGAGGATTGACTCGGGGTTCGAGGATCCTGGGCGTTTCGCGGATTGCAACCGAGAACGTCAACGGAGAGACTGTGATGCGCGTGCCGCCGCGTCGCAACCTGTTTGCCTTGGCATTTCTCCTGGTGTGGTTGGGCGGCTGGACGATCGGCGGGGTAATGGCATTCGACCAGTTATGGTCAGGTGCTGCACAGGGAGGCGCTCAAGGGTTTCTGAGTTTCTGGTTATGTGCATGGGCCTTGGCTTGGGCGGCGGCAGCCGGCACCATTGTCTGGCAGATTTGCGGTGTCGAAGTGATCGGAGTGACTAGTGTCAGTTTGACCCATTCTTACCGACTGCTCTTCTGGTCGCGTACCCGCAGGTTCAATCCAGCATCCATCACCAAGCTACGCTGGAAAGAGGGTGGTGGATCGCAATGGAGCCGTTACGGCGATCCGTCGTCCGTTGCCTTCGACTATGGCGCAAAGACAATCCAGATGGCCAAAGGCGCCGACTCCGACGAGGGCGAGTATATAGTCAGCACCCTTCGGCAACGGTTGGGGCTCGACAGGGGGCGCTCATGACCGCTCGACATCCGGGAGACCCGGAGCGCCTGGAAACGGTGGCGCATATGCGCGACGGCTGGAGGGGCGGGACACAGCTATGAGGATTGACATTCTTGTGGGCGAGGCAGTGGCAAATCAAGGTACCCCCACCCCTAGCCCTTCCCCACAAGGGGGAGGGGGACTTTCCGGCCGCTATGCCGAGCGAAACCGGCGACGATTGGCGCCTGGGGGACGTGCCGTCCGGTCCCCCTCCCCCTTGTGGGGAGGGGCTAGGGGTGGGGGTGCTGCCAGGCGACGTCCTTGGATGCTTTTCCCATCTTGCGTTGTCCTTGAGGAGCAGGGATGCTGATCGTGCCGACCTCGATCCCGCCAGCGGCAATATCCCGCGCACGCAAGTTGCGGCGAGGGATGACTGACGGGGAGCGCAGACTCTGGACCGAGTTGCGAGAATTTCGCTGGTGGTACGGCATCCATGTTCGACGACAGGCACCCATAGGCCCGTATGTTGCCGACTTCGTGATCCATGACCATAGATTGGTCATCGAGGTCGATGGCGAGCATCATTTTCTGCCCGACCGGATGTCACGAGATCTGCGGCGTGACGAATGGCTTGCGTCACAAGGATACAAGGTGCTGCGCCTTACCACTGGCGAACTTTCTGATTCCTTCGAAGGCTGCATCATCGAAATTCTGCATGCTTTGGGATTGATGGAAAATCAGGAAGGTACCCCCACCCCTAACCCCTCCCCACAAGGGCAGGGCTGTCCGGGGAAAGTTGTTGGTGAATCGAAATGCCGCAGGCGCATGCCCCGAGAGACGGGGATTTTCCGTCTACCTTCTGGTTGTCGAGACTCAGAAAGGGACG